>OFLL01000012.1_pt1 | contig 200040 bp, 192 predicted proteins | sample 1540861 | NCBI WGS metagenome assembly OFLL01 (sample SAMEA4413039, study PRJEB24355) | metagenome | biome: human; feature: gut; material: faeces | place: United Kingdom | collected 2010 | reverse complement strand
CCCTACATGTTGTGGTGACCCGCTGAACCCGTCGTGTTCTACTTCACCCCGCTACGCACCCCAAAACCGGAAGAGCCCCTTTGGAAGCAATAGGCTGAACTACGATGGGGGTATGCACATCAGTGAGCTGCCCGAACGCACCCAGGATTACCTCAAGATCCTCTGGACCTATGAGGAGAAAGAGGGCGCTAATACCGCGATGCCGCTGGGGGACCTAGCTAAAGCGGCGGGGCAGAAGCTGCCCACCACGTCGGAGGCGGTCAAGCGCCTGGCCGCGAAGGGGCTGGTGGAACACGAACGCTACTTCGGTGTTCGGCTTGTTGAGGAAGGCCGGCGGCTGGCTGTGGCAATGGTGCGCCGGCATCGACTCCTGGAAACCTTCCTCGTGCGCACTCTGGGCTATACCTGGGATGAGGTGCACGATGAGGCGGAAATGCTAGAGCACGCGACGTCCGACAGGCTCGTTGAACGCCTCGATTCTTTCCTGGGTAACCCCGCCCGCGATCCGCATGGTGATCCCATACCTGCCCCGGATGGCACTGCCGAGCCGGTCTCGCGCATTACGCTTATCGACGTCCCCGCGCAGACCCCCGTCACCGTGGAGCAGGTCACTGACGCTGACGGCGAATTTTTGCGCTACCTGGATAAATATGGAGTGCGGCCGGGAGTGGAATTGACCGTCGTTGCCCCCTCGGTTGCGGGTGTGCTCGAGGTTGCCGTCGACGGCGGTGCGCACTTCCCCCTCGGGGAATCCGCTGCGCGCGGCATTGCCGTACGCAGCTTTGGCGAAGCGGAGGCTTAGCTGTCCCACATGCGGGCGACGGCGAGGCGGTCAACCTTGCCGGGACCGGTGGTGGGGAGCTGGGCCAGGCGCTTGAAGTCCTTGGGGATTTGCCACCGGGGAAGGCCACTATCGTCGAGAGCCACAAGGATATCGCCGACATCCGCCCATCCGGTATAGGCAGCGACGATCATCTGTCCCAAGCGTGGGTGGGGGATGCCGACCACGCACACGCCGTCCACTCCCGGCACGCGAAGGATGTGCTGCTCGAGCTGCTCTGGGTGGAGCTTGAGCCCGCCGGTGTTCAGGATGTTGTCGAGGCGCCCGGTGACGGTGAGGTGGCCGTCGTGAAGCGCGCCGGCGTCGGAGGTAGCAAACCACGAGGTACCGGACTCATCGACCATGAAGGCATCTGAGTCCACGTTTCGATAGCCCTGCGCAATCATGGGCCCGCCAAGGTAAATGCGCCCCTCGTCGCCGATGCGAACAAGAGCGCGATCGAGGGGACGGCCGTTGTAGACGCATCCACCGGAAGTTTCTGAGGAACCGTAGGTGGTGACGATATTGATGCGCAGCTTTTTCGCAGAGTCCAATAGTTGCGGGTGGGTGGCAGCACCTCCGACGAGGATGGCATCAAAGGTGCGCAGGGCCTCGATTCCTTCTAGCGAATCCATGGCCTTGGCTAGCTGCATCGGGGTCAGGCCCGTGTATGAGCGATCCCCAGTGGCGGCCAGCTCGTGCGCGGCGCGGGCGAAACTGGGGATGGAAAAACCTTCCGACAGGTCAAGGCAGAGCGGCTCCACGCCCGCGACGAGGGAGCGCACCAATACCTGGATGCCCGCGATATGGGAGGCGGGCATGGCTAGTAGCCACTGACCGGTGCCGCCTAAAGTCCGGTGCGTGGCATCGGCACTAGACACCAAGTTGGCGGCCGTGAGTTGCGCGCCTTTCGGCGTGCCCGTGGACCCGGAGGTGGCCACGACCAGCGCGATGGAGGAATCAATAGGTTCTCCTGCGCGCATGTGGTTGCGCAGGAGCTGCGCGCGGGTGCGGTCCTCTGCAGGGGCGGGCAGGAAGGTGGCTTGTCCTGCGATGGCCGCTTCCAGATCAGGGAGGATGGCGGCGGGGTCATGTGGATTGACAGGCAGAGGGGAGAGGATGGTCACGGTTAGCTAGGTTACCGCCCGCGGTGTTCGTAAGGGTTGATGAGCTCATCCTCCTGATCGAAGGGGCGCTCACCATCCTTTTGGGCCTGCTGGATGTGGCGCAGCATCCACACGCGGGAACCGATGACGGCAACGAGCGCGATGGCCGCGAGGGCAATGGAAAAATAAAGCACGTCAGGCTCTCCCTGGGTGAAGGTGATTGGTGGTAATTAGGATAGCTGGTAGGTCCCTACCTGCCCTCCCTACTGGCTTAAGCCTTAAGAAGTGGCCTCGTGTGTCTCGGGGGTGTCTTCTTCCGTGGAGAAGCAACCTAGGATAAAAATCAGCACCAGCATGGCGGCGATGGTTGCGCCAACGGCGACGCCCGCCCGTAGCAGCCATGACCATTCGGTAAAGTGTCGCAGGGAAACCAAAAGGATTAGGCAGAGGACAAGTCCGATTGGGCGGGTTATCTGATTGATTTTCTCCGTGGTCAAGGTTGCCTCCGTGGGAGCTATAGTTACTGGCGTTAACTGTCCCGGATATTACTCTCTTTTTATCTTTCGGGTGGAAGAGAAGGCACTAGCCCTCGATGGAGGCCTAGTAGTAGTACGGGAAGTCATCCCAGTTGGGCTCGCGCTTTTCCAGGAAGGACTCCTTGCCCTCGACGGCCTCGTCGGTCATATAGGCCAGGCGGGTGGCCTCGCCGGCGAAGACCTGCTGGCCCATGAGGCCATCATCGGTGAGGTTGAAGGCGAACTTGAGCATGCGCTGGGCGGTGGGGGACTTCATATTGATTTCGCGCCCCATCTTGATGGCGGCGTCCTCCAGATCGGCGTGGTCAACTACCTCGTTGACGGCACCCATCTCGTACATGCGCTGCGCGTCGTAGGTGCGTCCCAAGAAAAAGATCTCGCGGGCGTACTTCTGGCCCACCATCTTGGCCAGGTAGGCCGAGCCATAGCCGGCGTCGAAAGAGCCGACGTCGGCGTCGGTCTGCTTGAAGCGGGCTTCCTGGCGGGAGGCAATGGTCATATCGCACACCACGTGCAGGGAGTGCCCGCCGCCGGCGGCCCAGCCGTTAACCACGGCGATGACCACCTTGGGCATGGTGCGGATGAGGCGCTGGACCTCCAGGATGTGCAGGCGGCCGCCCTCAACTTTTTCGCGGGCGGTGTCGACGGTGGATTCGTCGGCAGTCGCGTCATCGTGCGCGTGCTCGGTGGCGTAGCGGTACCCGGAGCGGCCGCGAATGCGCTGGTCACCGCCGGAGCAAAACGCCCAGCCGCCGTCCTTTTGGGAGGGCCCGTTGCCGGTCAGCAACACCGTGCCAACATCTGGCGTGCGGCGCGCGTGGTCCAGCGCGCGGTAGAGCTCATCCACCGTGTGCGGGCGAAACGCATTGCGCACCTCGGGGCGGTCGAAGGCGATGCGGACGATGCCGTCCTTGCGCTGTGGCTTTGGGCCGTCGCTGATGAGCCGGTGATAGGTGATATCCGTCAGGGCCTCAAAGCCCTCGACGGGGCGCCAGAGTTCCGGCTTGAACGGATTATCGGTGCTGTAATTCTTCTGCTCGCTCATGGCACACCAGCTTAATTGGAAAGCAGTGCGCCGGAAGTATAGTCCCCATTCCCAACCCTCACCCACACTCTCCGCCCAGCGCGGCGGTGATAAACAATAAACAATACTGCGGGATTATCCCCGTCAATGTGCACGTGTACTCCGTACCAGCGCGGTACACCATACAGTGGGACGGAATCGAACCTCCCTGCCTTCTTGCGCTACGAAGGCGCCTGAGAAGCACTGGACTTTTCCCTGCCCAGTAAGGGTTGCGCTCGCTGCGAAGAGTGTGGGCTACCGTCGCGCGCATGAGGCGCGCGACGTGACTACATGTCGAACGACATGACTACGTGCCGCAAGAATGCGGCACAACTAGCGGCAGTCGCTATTTAATTATCAGTTCCGTATTCCAGTTCAGCTGCTGGATGCGGGTATCCAGCTCGCGGTACTGGCGGGCCAGATCGTCGGCGCGCTCGCGCAGCTTCGGCACGGGCACGGTGGCCACGAACTTGATCTCGGAGCGGGAGTAGCGGTCGTGGCGCGCACCCGCGCGCTCTGCCAATCCCTGGTAGATGCGGCGCTTGCGCAGCAGGCCATCACGAAGTGCCAGCGCCTCCATCAGCGTGATTTCATCGTCGAACGCGGTGGCCGTGTTCGTGGCGTTGATCGCGATGACGAGCTCATCGATGCGCTTGGTGACACCCTCGAGCTCTCGGAGGAGATCCGTCGGGTTCTCATCCGGTTCATCGCCTTCCTGAATGCGGACGGTTGCCGCGAGTCGGTCACTCAGCGAGTTGAGGCGCTCCTGCGCCTGAGCGCGCTCGGCCAAGGCTTCAGCAAGTAGCATGGTTCCTCCTTTAACCCTTAATGGGATTGATTGTCTGTGCAATTGTACGGCAGGCAGGAGGCTTCGCATTGGCGGCGTGACACTTCTAACAAATAGCGGCCGAAAACTTCGATGATCTGGGGCCTTATTTGATCGATATGTACGTCATGTTCGGTTGCTCGCTACGGCTGACCTTCGGTAGACAGCCGGTTGGTCCACGTCTGGCTATTGGCCTCTTCAAAGCTGGCGTAGACAGAGTTGTCGCCGTCGATGCCGCAGTAGAAAGTTCGAGTGTCAGAGCCCATGGCGCAATACAGGTCGTAGCTCTGCTTTGTCGCCGGGCTCGCTACAGAAATGCGGGTGTTGTAGGAGCCATTCACGGTAGAACTGCGCTGCGACCAGGTGAAGGTGTGCTTGATGGCCTCATCAAACATAGCGGCGGCGAACTCACAGGAGGTGTTTTCTCCTGCGTGGATCTTGTCTCCTTGATTGGTATAGCCGCATGCACCGCCGACTTGCCCGACGTTGATGTTGTGGCCGCCCGGGTTGGGGTTGGCGTTGTCGTCCGCGGCGGGAGTGCCGCTCGGGGCATCGTTAAGAGTCGGCGCGGGGCCGCTGTCCTCGGGGGCCTCGGAAGTGGAGGCAGTCACTGGGGCCACAACGGAGGTTAATTGGCTGTCGGCAGAAGCCTCACTAGCAGGTGCGGAAGCGTCAGGATTATCGCCGCAGGCGCTCAATGCAATTCCGGCGGCGATGAGAAAAGAGAGAGTAGAGAGTTTTCGCATGAGTTGTAGCCTAGCGCTCCGCATGGTGGTTTAAAGGGGCGCTAAGGCCACAGCCGGGGAGTGTTACCCAATAAACATGAACGCAAACAGCGTGTTGAGCACCGTCGCCACAATCATGGGCACGGAGGTGCGCTTTACCAATTGGATGGGGTTGACCTTGATGGCACCGGCAACAATGAGCACCGCGGCGTTGACCGGGGAGACCTGGCGCATGAGGTTGGACGTTCCCCAAATGGCGGTGAGCATCTGCGGGGCGTGGATGGAGGTCTGCGAGGCCAGGTTGGGCACTACCTCAGAGAAGGCGAAGTAAGGCGCGGTGCCGGAGCCGGTGAGTGCTGCCATCGCGGCGGTGGCGGCGACGAAGATGAGGACGATGAGGACGGCGGCGCCGGAGGAGCCTTCGGCGGCGTCGATAAGCATGTCAATGACGCCCATCTGCGTAATACCTTCCACCAGGACGGCGGCGGCAACCAGCAGGGCCACGACGCCCGCAGCGCCCTCGCCCATGCCCTTGAAGAAGCTGGAGATGGAATCTACCGCACCCGTGACGGTGCGCTTGCGGATGGACTCGATGATCATCGCGATGAACAGGGAGACCACGGTCACCGGGAGGATGCCGCCCTCAAAGGGGATAACGCCCATGCGGTTGAGGATGGCGGAGATGATGATGAGCAGCAGCGGCATGAGCGGGAGCACGGCGTAGTAACCCGGCAGGGAGGCGGCGCGGGCGATGGCTTCCTCAGTGGCTTTATCGCTCATCGAGTCAGCGGTGACTTCACCGGAGGCCAGGGCTTTGCGGGCATCCGCCTTATCGCAGCGGTGCTGCCACCACATGTGGACGAAGGCGGTGATGAGCAGCGTGGGAACCGTGGCGTAGGCGACGGCGCCGTAGACGAATTCCGTCGGCGTCATGTTGGTGAGGTCGGCGCCCTGAATGAGGCCTGCCTCCAGCGGGGTGGGAACGATGGTGGAGGAGGTCACCACGATGGCGCCCACGGTCAGGGGTGTCAGGCCCGCAGCGATGAGTGCTGGAAGGAGCGTGGCCACGAGCAATAGGGAAAGCGCTGCGGCCGAGGGGATCACCAGCGAGAGCAGCGTGCCCAGGATGAAGCCCACCGGAACCAGCCAGTAGGAGCCTTTGAAGCGCTTGAGCGGCGAGGAGAGCACCACGACCGTCTTAGCATCGGCGCCGATGTGCCGCATGTAGGACACGAAGCCAAAGAGCACCATAATCGCCATACCGATGCCGGAGAAGCGCGACTTGAACAGCGCGTCCACTACGAGCAGTTGGTCGTAGAAGGCATTGCCGGTCGCTTCGATTTCGGTGGTGCGGAAGTCCGCGCGCCCGGTGAGGGCGGCGAGCATGAGCAGGACTACGCCAACGGCAAAAATGGAGGCCGCGGCGTGGACTTTCTTATAGATGAGATAGACAACTGCGGCGATGGCCAGCAGCGCGATGAGAAGATAGAGCATCTGTGGTTCCTTCTTCTGGTTATATCCACTTACCGTTATAACCTAACACCGGCTATGACAGGTGTCGCGTTGAACCCCCACACGTATGATGAACCCCATGCATATTGATGACGTCCTCGACCGCGCCCACGTGGTATCTCTTCCGCTCGCCGTGAAGTTCCGCGGTATCACTACGCGGGAAGCACTGCTTATCGACGGCCCCGCTGGCTGGGGCGAGTTCGCCCCCTTCCTGGAGTACGGGGCGGAGGAATCCGCGCGCTGGCTAGCTGCCGGATTGGAGGCGGCCTACGAGGGCTTCCCGGAGCCCGTGCGCGAGTGGGTCGAGGTCAACGGCACCATTCCCGCGGTCCCCGCCGAGCAGGTGCCCGAGGTCATGGCGCGCTACCCCGGCTGCCGCACTTTCAAGATCAAGGTGGCGGAGAAGGGACAGAGCTTAGAGGATGACATTGCCCGCGTGGCCGCCGTCCGCGCCCACATCGAAGCCCAAGGCCGCGTGCCGGTGCTGCGCGTCGACGCGAACTGCGGCTGGAGCGTCGAAGAGGCCGTTGTTGCGGCAAAGGAAATGATGCCGCTGGATTATATGGAGCAGCCGTGCAGGACCGTCGAGGAGCTCAAGGAGGTGCGTACCCAGCTCATGCGTGACGGGATTTTCGTGCGTGTGGCGGCAGATGAGTCCATCCGCAAGGCCAGCGACCCCTACCGCGTGGCGGAATTGCAGGCGGCGGACGTCGCCGTGGTCAAGCCCGCGCCGCTGGGCGGGGTGCGCAAGGTGCTCGAGGTGGCCTCCCACCTGCGCGAGCGCCACATGGACATCACGGTGGCCTCCGCCCTGGATACCTCGGTGGGAATTTCCATGGGGCTGGCCGCCGTGGCCGCGCTGCCGCAGATCTATGACGACGAGGACATCGACGTCACCCCGGCCGCCGCGGGGCTGGCCACCGGGTCGCTGTTCCTGGAGGATGTGACAGCACCGCGCGAGCTTGTCGACGGCTCCCTACGCGCCGAATCCCTCGCCCCCGACCCGGATCGCCTCAGCGCTCTGGCGGCACCGGCTGCGCGGCGCGACTGGTGGTTCGAGCGCGTGCGTCAGTGCTGGCCGCACCTTTAAAAATACAGCTCACGGTACATGTCCGGGGTGCAGCGTAGGCTGGCGGGCATGACCATTTCCGTGAGAGACGCGCACCTGCACAACCTTCGCAACGTGGATGTGGACCTTCCACGCGGCCAGCTCGTGGCCGTGACGGGGGTGTCCGGTTCCGGCAAGTCCTCGCTGGCCTTCGGCACCATTCATGGCGAAGGCCAGCGCCGCTACCTGGAATCCGTCGCGCCCTTTGCTCGACGCCTCATCGCTTCAGCGGTGGACCCGCAGGTCGGCCGCATCGAGGGGCTGCCGCCGACGGTGGCGTTGCAGCAGTCGGCGTCGGCAAGCAGCGCGCGCTCCACCGTGGGCACGATCTCCGCCATGTCTAACTCCGTGCGCCTTCTTTACTCGCGCTGCGGTGACAACCCGGAGGGCCTGTACTCCGATTCCTTCTCCCCGAATACCCCAGAAGGCATGTGCCCGGAGTGCCAGGGCACCGGCGTGGTCCACGAACCCACGGAGGCGTCCATGGTGCCGGACCCCAGCCTGAGCATCGAGGAAGGCGCGATTGCTGCGTGGCCCGGAGCCTGGGCGGGCAAGAACTTCCACGACATTCTGCAAGAACTGGGCTATGACTTGGATTCACCGTGGGAGGATTTGCCGAAGAAAGACCGCGAGTGGATCCTCTTCACCGAGGAGCGCCCGGTGGTAACCGTCAAGCCGCGCCGCGGGGCGGATCAGATCCAGCGCAACTATGAGGGCACGTGGCGCTCCGTGGCCAGCTACCTGACCAAGACCTATGCGGAGACGAAGTCGGATACACTCCGCGCCCGCGTCTTGAGCTTCATGGAAACCCGCCGCTGCGATACCTGTGACGGGCGCCGGCTGACGGCGAAGGCGCTCAAGGTCACCTACGCCGGGCTGCCGATCGACGAATTCAATGCCCTCCCGCTGAGCGAAGCCTACGAGCTGCTTAACGGCCAAAGCCCGCAGCCGAATGACGCGGAAGACCTGCTCCTCAAGGCCCTCCTTCCGGCCCTTGAATCCGCACTGGAACTCGGCCTGGGGCACCTCAGCCTGGATAGGCCTACGGACACGCTCTCGGGCGGTGAGGTGCAGCGCCTGCGCCTGGCTGCGCAGCTGCGCTCCGGGCTCTATGGCGTGACCTATGTTCTGGATGAGCCCTCTGCGGGCCTGCACCCGGTGGAACGAGGTGCGGTGCTGGATATGTGCCGTCGCTTCATTGCGGAGGGGAACTCGGTGCTGCTGGTGGAGCACGACATGGAACTGGTCAAGCAGGCCGATTGGATCGTGGATGTCGGCCCGCTCGCCGGTGAGCGCGGCGGCCAGGTGGTGTACTCGGGTCCCGTCGCCGATTACATAGAGGCGGCGGACTCTGCAGATACTCCCACCGCGCGTGCCTTGGCGCGCCCGCGCCCCACGCCCAAGGTCGAAGCGCGATCGGCGCACGGTGATATCGCGCTGCGCCGGGTGCACTCGCACACCATCGATGGCCTCAACGTGGACTTCGGACTCGGCCAGTTTACGGCCATTACTGGGCTTTCGGGTTCCGGCAAATCCACGTTGCTGGCCGCACTCCATGACATGCTCACGGGGCCGGACTGTCCGAAGCAGGTCAAGCGCGTGGTCTCCATTACCCAAAAGCCAATCGGCCGAACCCCGCGCTCCACGGTGGCGACGTACACCAACCTCTTCGACAACGTGCGCAAGCTCTTCGCGGCCACCCCGGAGGCCAAGAAGAAGAAATGGACGGTCTCGCGCTTTTCCTACAACGTTAAGCAAGGCCAGTGCCCCACCTGCGGTGGCGCCGGCCAGATCGAGGTTGAGCTGGTTTTCTTGCCCGGCTCCTATACCCAATGCCCGGATTGTCAAGGGCAGCGCTATAACGATGACACCTTGTCTGTCCGCTGGCAGGGTAGGACTATCGCGGACATCCTCGACCTCACGGTGGAAGAAGCCCTGGAAGTCTTTGCGGATGAAGCACCGATTCTCCACGCGCTCCAAACACTGGAAGCGGTGGGGCTGGGCTACCTGCGCTTAGGCCAGGGCGCCCCGGAGCTTTCCGGCGGTGAAGCCCAGCGCATCAAGCTCGCCACGGAGCTGCAGCGCTCTCGCAATTCGCGCCGGGGCCATACCGTCTACCTGTTGGATGAGCCGACCGTCGGTTTGCACCCGGCCGATATCGACCTACTTATTTCTGAGCTGCACTCGCTGGTGGATGCCTCCCACACCGTCGTGGTAGCAGACCACGACCGCCACCTCATCGCTGGCGCGGACCGAGTCATTGAGATGGGCCCGGGCTCCGGTGCGGAGGGCGGAAAGATTGTGGCGGATGGCACGCCGGGCGAGGTCGCCGCGGGACTAACCCCCACCGGCCGGGTGCTAAGTGGCAAGGGTGCACGATAAGGTAAATCCCATGACCCACAACAACGGTGACAACGAGACGCGGCAGTTCGGCCGCGTCACCGGTGAGAACGAAACCCGCCAGTTCGGCGCGCCGCAGCAGCAGCCGCCGCAGCGCCCCCAGCAGCACTTCCCGGAGCCCGGCTCCCAGGGCACGCAGTCCTTTGGCCAGCCCTATCAGCAGGGCTATGACCAGGATTATCAGCAGCCGCAGTACGACCCAGTCCCGTCGAGCTACCAGGTGGAGCAACCGAAGAAGGGCGGGGGAGCCCTGGCCTATGTCTTCGCTGCCATTGCCGCCATCGCCGTCGTTATTGCCGGTGTGCTGTTCTTCCTGTGGCGCGGTGCGGCAGCGGATGCCGATAAGCCCGCCCCGGAGCCGGTCACCGAGACCGTGACCACCGAGGTCCCCACCACGGTGACCACCACCAAGAGCTCGCCGCGGGATAACCTCCCCACCGATATTCCGACGGAGCTGCCGACGGAGCTGCCGCCGGACGTCCAGGACCGTGTGGACCAGGGTGGAGCCGAATTGGAAGGGTTGATCAATGACCTCTTCGAGCAATTCGATTCGGGCATGGAAGAGCTCGATACGGGTGGTGCAGGCAATGCCTAATACTGAATCTCACACCGAGCCCACTGCCTCCGCGCAGCCGGAGTCGATGCAGCTGGCCGAAGCACTGGCGGCCCAGCTTTCGCGTCACCTGACTGACGTCGTCCTCTGCCCAGGCTCGCGCAATGCGCCGTTGTCTTTGGCCCTGCTTGCGCGCAGCGATATTCGCGTGCATACCCGCATTGATGAGCGCTCGGCCGCATTCGCCGCCTTAGGTTTGGCCCGCGTCCAGCGCCGGCACGTCGGCATCGTCATGACTTCCGGCACCGCGGTGGCCAATACGCTGCCCGCGATGGTGGAGGCGCACTATTCGCACACCCCGCTGGCGGTGATCAGCGCGGACCGCCCGGCCCGCTTGGTGGGCACGGGGGCCTCCCAGACCATCGAGCAGCCAGGCATCTTCGGGGTTTACGCAGAGACCACCCAGGTGGAGAGCACTAGTGATGTTCCGTTTATTGCCGAGCGCTTCCTGAATGATCGCCAGGTGCACATCAACGTGGCCTTCGATGCCCCGCTGGTAGGGGAGGAGCTGCCGAGCACCCCGACGGATTACACGCAGCACCGCGCGCACACCCCGCGCTGGTCCAATCACGGCGAGGTGGCCGTCGATCTCAGCCGCAACACGCTCGTCATCGCGGGCGATGAGGCCTGGGAGGTCGAGGGGCTGGAGGACGTCCCCACCATTGCCGAGCCCACTGCACCCGCGCCCTATCACCCGGTGCACCCGGCCGCGGCGCACCTCTTCCGCCGCGCCCAAGTCTCCGCCAATGATTACGTGGTCAACACCAAGGTGGAACAGGTTATCGTCGTGGGCCATCCCACCCTGCACCGCGGCGTCCTGGCGTTGCTCAGTGATCCCGATATCGACCTCATCTGCCTGTCCCGCACGGAGGATTTCACCAACCCGCGCGGTGCGGCTGCGCAGTTGGGCACCACCGTCAAGACCAGCGGCGAGCCCACGCGCGAATGGATGAAGATCTGCGAAGGCGCCGCACAGATGGCGGCCGAGGGTGTACGCGAGGTCCTCGCGGAGGCCACAGGCGAGGACGCCACCAAGCCCGAGATCGGCTTTACCGGACTCCACGTCGCCGCCGCGGTGGGGGACACCCTCGCCGTCGGCGACACCCTCGTGCTCGGAGCCTCCAACGCGGTGCGGGATGCCTCCTTCATCGGTCTGCCTTTCGACGGCGTGGAAACCTACTCGCCGCGCGGGGCCGCCGGCATCGACGGCACCATCGCACAGGCCATCGGCATCGCGCTGGCCACCCAGTCCCGCGAGGCCGACGCGCCCCGCGCCCCGCGCACCGTGGCGCTCATGGGGGATGTCACCTTCCTCCACGACGCCACCTCCCTTATCCTCCCCGAGGACAACCCGCGCCCGGAGAACCTCACCATCGTCGTCTCAAACGACGACGGCGGCGGCATCTTCGAGGTGCTTGAACAAGGCCGCGAGCCCCTGCGCCCCTCCTTCGAGAGGGCCTTTGGGACGCCGCATGGGGTAGGCGTCGCCAAGCTGGCGGAAGCCTGCGGCGCTGAGCACCGCGAGGTGAGCTCGGCACAGGAGCTGCTCGACGTTTTGGCAGACCTCAAGGAATACTCCACCGGCATCACCGTCGTGGAGGCACACACCACCCGGTCCTCGCGCCGCGCGCTGCAGGAGGCTCTGAACGCCAAGGTGGGTCAGTAAATGCCGCGGCGCCGAGTGCGCCAGCTGATCCTGGTGCTCTATGTCGCTGCACTAGTGGGCATGGCGGGTATGGTGATCGGCCCCTTCTTCAATGACCGCACCATCGGCGCCAACCCCGGGCGCGCCCTGGCCACGGTGACGGATGTCGGCACCTTGCGTACTTTCGTGGACTTTCAGGACTCCGAAGGGATCTATCACACCCCGCCCACCGGCCTGCTCTATCCCACTGGGCTGGGAGAAGGCCAGCAGGTGTGGGTGCTCTACGCCAAGAGCAACCCGGACTTGGTCAAGGTAGAGGGCCGGGAATGGACGCTATCGATCATCCCGGCGTTGTCCTCCGCAGCCGTGGCTACTCTGATTGCCGGCGCGTGCTGGTGGGGGAGCGGGAAAATTAACCGGAATTTAGTACGTGCGTTACCAACCGAGCACTCAGAAAAGGAATGATGGGGCGCATGCGTGTAGCCATCGTCGCGGAATCCTTCTTGCCTAACGTCAACGGAGTGACCAACTCCGTGCTGCGTGTCCTCGAACACCTCCACGAGCACGGCCATGAGGCCATCGTCATCGCCCCCGGCGCCCGGGACGGGCAGGAGGAGATCCCCGATTACCTCGGGTTCACCATCGTGCGCGTGCCCACCGTGCGTGTGCCGCTGGTGGATTCGCTCCCGGTTGGCGTTCCTACGTCCGCCGTGGACGAGGCGCTGCGCGAGTTCAAACCGGACATCATCCACCTGGCCAGCCCCTTCGTCCTGGGGGCGGCGGGAGCATTTTCTGCACGTCAGCTGCGCATTCCGGCCGTGGCGCTGTACCAGACCGACGTGGCCGGTTTCGCCACCAAGTACCACGCTTCCGCGCTGGCCTATGGGGTGTGGGAGTGGCTGCGCACCATCCATAACGCTTGCCAGATGACTCTCGCGCCGTCCTCGCTCACCATCTCCGATTTGGAGAAACACCACATCAAGAACGTGCGCCACTGGGGCCGCGGCGTGGACTCGGAGCGCTTCCACCCCTCGAAGCGCTCGGCGGCGCTGCGCCGCGAGTGGGAGCCCACGGGGAAGAAGAAGATCGTCGGCTTCGTCGGCCGCCTGGCCGCAGAGAAGGGAGTGCACCGCCTGTCCGCGCTTAACGGACGCGAGGACATCCAGCTTGTCATCGTTGGTGATGGCCCCGAGCGCCCGCTGCTGGAGGCCCAGCTGCCGGATGCTGTCTTTACCGGGGCATTGGGAGGCGAGGAGCTGGCCGCGGCCTATGCCTCCCTGGACATCTTCGTCCACGCCGGCGAGTTCGAGACCTTCTGCCAGGCCATCCAGGAAGCACAGGCCTCGGGCGTGCCCACCATTGGCCCGCGCGCGGGCGGCCCGGTGGATCTCATTGAGGAAGGTTACAACGGGCTGCTTCTCGACGTCTCCACGTTCGTCGAGGACCTCCCCAACGCCGTCGATGCGCTGCTCAACCCGGAGATCCACGAGGAGCTGCGGGAGAACGCCCGGCAGTCGATTTCTTCCAAGACGTGGCCGGCTCTGTGCGAGCAGCTGCTGGGCTATTACGAGGAAGTTTTGGAGAATGTCCGCGAGGTGCCGCTGACCATTTTGGGCCAGCGTCCGGAGCTGCCGCGCTGGGCCGCTCGCGCCCTGGGGGCGCGCGTGGCCTAGACTAGGCGCTTGTGTCTAAGGCAGATCTGGATAAGAAGCCCTTCGATGTTGCGCGCATGTTTGACGCGGTGGGCAAGAAGTACGACATCACCAACACGGTGCTCTCCTTTGGTCAGGACGCGCGCTGGCGCCGTTTGACGCGCGAGCGGCTCAACCTGAAGCCGGGGGAGAAGGTCCTCGACCTGGCTGCCGGAACGGCTGTTTCCACGGAGGAGCTGTCCAAGTCCGGCGCGTGGTGCGTGGCCTGTGACTTTTCACTCGGCATGCTCGCGGCTGGCGCGGAGCGCGATGTGCCCAAGGTGGCCGGCGATGGAATGCGCCTGCCTTTTGCGGATAACACCTTCGATGCGGTGACCATCTCCTATGGTCTGCGCAATATCCACGACTTTGAGCTGGGCCTGCGGGAGATGGCGCGCGTGACCAAGCCCGGTGGGCGCCTGGCTGTGGCGGAGTTTTCTAAGCCAGTCATCCCGGTCTTCGGCACCGTCTACAAGGAGTACCTGACCCGCCTGCTGCCGCCGATTGCCAAGGTGGTCTCCTCCAACCCGGAGGCCTATATCTACCTCGCAGAATCCATCCGCGCGTGGCCGGAGCAGCACGAGCTAGCCGCCGCCATCAACCGCAATGGCTGGGAACAGGCGGGCTGGCGCAACCTGACGTGTGGCATCGTGGCGTTGCACTCCGCGGTGAAGCCGGCCTAAAGGCCTTAGGCCCAGAGAGGCGTATCCCGGCGCAGCGCAGAGACCGCCCCGCCCGCCAGCCGCCAGGCGCGGGCGAGCAGGTCCTTGTCCTCGTCGGTGATGAGGTTGCCCATGAGGCGTGCGGCGGCCGGCATGAGCATGCGGCCGATGGGGCCGCGCATGGCCACAGGTCCGGCGAGCGGCAGGAACTGCGGATAAGTCAGCAGGCGCGCTGCGGTGCGGGCGAGCAGGAAGGCCTCGCCGTACTCGGCGCGCAGACGCTCCGGCCACGCCAAGGTCAGGTCCTTAGTGCCGAGCATCTCTACGGCTAGTGCTGCCGTCTCCAAGCCATAATCGATGCCCTCGCCGTTGAGCGGATTGACGCAGGCGGCGGCGTCACCAATCAGCATCCAGTTTGCGCCGGCTACCCCGGACACCGCGCCGCCCATGGGTAGCATCGCCGAGGTGACGTTGCGTAGCTCGCCCAAGCCCCACTCCGAACGCTGCTGCTCAGCGTAGAAATCAAGCGCCTTCTTGGTGTTGAGACGAGCCGGGCGGGCGGCGGTGGACAGCGCACCCAAACCGATGTTGACCCCCTGTCCCAGCGGGAAGATCCAGCCATATCCGGGTTGTACGACCCCCTCGGGGTCCTTGAGCTCCACGTGGGAGTGCATCCACTCCTCGCCGTCGTGGGGCGAATCGGCGTAGGCGCGCGCGGCGATGCCGTAGACCTCCTCGCGGTGCCAGGTGCGGCCCAGCTGCTTGCCAAAGGTCGAGCGCACGCCATCGGCCACGATGACCCACCGCGCGCGCACGCGGCGCTTGCCCACGGAGAACTCCACCAGCCGGTTGCCCTCGAGCTGCGGGGCCGTCGCCGTGCCGGTGAGAAGCTGCGCGCCGGCTTCTTGGGCGGCCTCAACGAGCAGCGCATCGAATTCATAGCGCGGCAGAGCCGTTCCCACCTGCGAGGGGTATGTCGACGGCCACGGGGCGGTTACGGTGCCGCCGAAGCCGTGCAGCTTGAGCCCGCGGTTGCGGTAGGAGGCGTTGACCTCGATGCCGAGGAGCTCCAACTGGTGCATGGCGCGAGGAGTCAGCCCATCGCCGCAGGTCTTGTCGCGGGGGAAGGGGGAGGCGTCGACAAGCAGTGTGTCATGGCCGGCGCGCGCGGCGTGGATAGCGGCGGCAGCGCCGGCGGGCCCGGCGCCTACGATGGCGACGTCAACAAGGGTGGAATCGATCTGCTCCGACATGGGGACTATCATTGCACGGGATAGTGGCCACAAGTGTGTTGAGGGCCGTGCCATGGGCTACGGTAGGTAAACACTAGGATTTTTGAGCTTAAAGGAACACGTTTAATGTCACACGGCCAAACTCACGCCAAGCACGTGGACTTGGGGGATGCGCAGCTCACCGAGCGTATCAACGCCGGGATGGCTGCTGTAGAGGACCTGCTGAACACGGAGCTCGACCGCGGGCAGGACTTCATCAAAGACAAGGTGCGTCACCTCTCCCTGGCTGGGGGCAAGCGTTTCCGCCCGATGATGGCGTTGCTGGCTTCCGAGTTTGGTGAACGCTCGCAATCGCCCGAGGTGATTAAGGCGGCAACCGTGGTGGAAATGGTCCACGTGGCCACGCTCTATCACGACGATGTCATGGATGAAGCAGAGCGGCGCCGCGGCGTGGATTCTGCGAATTTCCGCTGGACCAACTCGGTGGCGATTTTGGCGGGCGATGCCCTCTTGGCGCACGCTTCGCGGTTGATGAGCCAGCTGGATACCCACACGGTGGAGCACTTCGCGGAGACCTTCGAGGAGCTTGTTACCGGCCAGATGCGCGAAACCATCGGTGCCGGCGAAGCTAACGCTGTGGAGCATTACACGGCGGTCATCCGGGAAAAGACCGCGGTGCTCATCGCCTCCGCCGGCTACCTGGGTGCTTACCATGCTGGCGCCGGTCCGGAGCAGTGCGAGGCGCTGCGCCAGATCGGTGCGGCCGTGGGCATGATTTTCCAGATCGTCGACGATGTCATCGACATCTTCTCCGATCCCGAGGAGTCGGGGAAGACCCCGGGCACGGATTTGCGCGAGGGCGTGTTCACCCTGCCGGTGCTCTATGCCCTGGAGGAGGAGGGTGAGGTCGGCGACGAGCTCCGTGCCCTCCTGACGGGCCCGCTGACTGATGACGCCTCCGTGAAGCGCGCCATCGACCTGCTGTGGAAGTCGGGTGGCCGGGACAAGGCGCTTGCCGACGTCAACGCATACCTGCGCGTTGTCGAAGACCAGCTTTCCCTGTTGCCCGAATGCACGGCCAGCGAAGCCCTGCGCCAGTTGGCGGACTACACGGTCCAGCGCGTGGGCTAATAGGTGCTCCTGCCAGGCGATTTGCATGTCGGGCGGCACTTCGTAGTAAAGTACATAACCGCACTCAAGAGTGCATGCCAGGTTGCCCGAGCGGCCAAAGGGAGCGGACTGTAAATCCGCCGGCATTGCCTTCAGAAGTTCGAATCTTCTACCTGGCACAGAATGAATCCCGCAGACGCAAAGATGTGTCTGCGGGATTTTTCGATCCCCGGCCCGGCCGCGGCATAAGGCTAAGGGAGGGTTAAGGGTCATTTCGATCAAATAAGGGGCCCGAGCATCGAGAAATTGGGACGCTATTTGATCGAAATGTCGCTCCGTCGATTGAACGGTCGTGTACCCGGCTTAGTTGTCGTCTGCTCGGCACGGTGGTTGTTTTGGTGCGTTCTTGGGGCGCTTAAAAGCCCTAAAAACACGTCCCATCCTGGCGATTTGTGTTGTTTAAGCGTTTCGGGTTAATCTTTTCAAGGCTTCAACGAGAGCACAGCGGATGAAAGTCCGTTACTCAAAGAGGCTGTGCCCCCTTAGCTCAGTCGGCAGAGCGTTTCCATGGTAAGGAAAAGGTCGACAGTTCGATTCTGTCAGGGGGCTCCATTCATGTTTCTGGAAGGTCCCAGAAGGTGAATATGGCGGTGTAGCTCAGTGGTAGAGCAAGCGACTCATAATCGCTGTGTCGCGAGTTCAATTCTCGCCATCGCTACCGGGAAAGAAAAGCGCCCGCACACGGGCGCTTTTTCATTACCGACTCCCAGCCTTATACGGCACGTGGTTTCCATGGGGAATCACCGTTCTGGTAGGGTTGTGCGTTGTCCCAAAAGGGCACGCAAAGGGGCGTGGCGCAATTGGTAGCGCAACGGTCTCCAAAACCGTAGGTTGCAGGTTCGAGTCCTGTCGCCCCTGCCACATCACTTCAAGGAGGGAATCGCCGTGAGCGATGAAAAGCAGCCGAGCACCGGGGCTCCGCGCCCAACCGGCAAGCGTCAGCTCTCTGGCGCAGCGACCACCTCTACCGATTCCTACACCGACAAGCGCGTCGTACGCGTCGAGGACAAGAAGGAAGATTCCTTCGGCGGTTCCGTCGGGTCCTTCCCGGGCGAGGTTGTCTCTGAGATGAAGAAGGTCGTCTGGCCTACCGGCAAGGAAATGCTGCAGTACGTCCTCGTGACCTTCGCCTTCCTCATCGTCCTCACCGCCTTGGTGTGGGGCGTAGACACGCTGACCGGCCTCGGAGTTGAAGCAATCCTCGCGCCTTAGTAAACTAATCTCATACTTTCATCCCGCCGCCTTCCCGCTAGCTCGACTAGGGGAAACGGCGGGATACTTTTTGCCCTAGTTCCGCCGGGTAACCTGGTTGGGGACTAGAAGAATGAACACAATTTTGGAGTAGCAGACAATGAGCGAAGAAAACACTGGCACCTCCCTCGAGCAGGCCATGATTGATAACGTCCAGGAACAGGCCGCGGAAGCGGTCGAGGCTACTGAGGAAACCCAGCAGCCGCAGGAGGAGCTTTCTGCCGAGGAGAAGGAAGCCGCCGAGAAGGAAGCTGCTACCAAGGCCGCGGAGGCCGCCCTCGGCGGCGGCTCGGACGAGGCTGAGGCTGAGGGAGCTGGGGAGACGTCGCCAAGCGCTGAAGCAGACGCCGCTGCCGCCGACGCCGAGTACAAGACCCGCCTGCGCGCATTCACCCGCGAACTGAAGAAGCAGCCGGGCAAGTGGTACATCATCCAGTGCTACTCCGGCTACGAGAACAAGGTGAAGACCAACCTGGACATGCGCGCCCAGACCCTCGAGGTGGAGGATTCCATCTTTGAGGTCGTCGTGCCGGTCGAGCAGGTTCTGGAGAAGAAGGACGGCAAGAAGAAGGTTGTTAAGCGTAAGCTGCTTCCGGGCTACGTGCTGGTGCGCATGGAGCTTAACGACGCTGCCTGGTCCGTCGTCCGCGATACCCCGGGTGTGACCTCCTTCGTGGGCAACGAGGGCAACGCCACCCCGGTGAAGATCCGCGACGTGGCTAAGTTCCTCATGCCGAATGACACGACGGTCTCCCCGGAGGCTTCCGCCGCAGACTCCGAGGGCGAGCAGGTTGTTGCCATGCCGGAGAAGGAGGCCGCGAAGGCTTATGCTCACGACTTCGAGGTGGGCGAGGCCGTCACCATCCTGTCCGGCCCGCTGGCTTCCGTATCCGCCACCATCTCCGAGATCGATCCAGAGACCGGCAAGATGCAGGGCCTAGTGTCCATCTTCGGCCGCGAGACCCCGGTGGAGCTGTCCCCGACGGAAATCGAGCGCATCTCCTAAAAAGCGATTTTGAGCTGGGCGCACGGTGTTCTAAACTTGAACGCCGTGCGCTTTTGCGCATGTTCAAACGTTCATCCTCCGGTGGCCCACAACGCGTGAGCATCCGGACGGGGCGCTGTTATTCATCGTGGCGGCACTCCGGTACCACAGGAAAGAGGTAATTCGATGGCTCCCAAGAAGAAGGTCACTGGCCTGATTAAGCTCCAGATCGAGGCAGGCGCTGCTAACCCGGCTCCGCCGGTCGGCCCGGCACTCGGTGCCCACGGCGTCAACATCATGGAGTTCTGCAAGGCCTACAACGCTGCGACCGAGTCCCAGCGCGGCAACGTCGTGCCGGTAGAAATCACCGTTTACGAGGACCGCTCCTTCGACTTCAAGCTGAAGACCCCGCCGGCAGCGAAGCTCCTGCTCAAGGCCGCTGGCATCAAGAAGGGCTCCGGCGTTCCGCACACCGATAAGGTTGGCTCCGTGACCTGGGATCAGTGCAAGGAGATTGCACAGACCAAGTTCGAGGATCTCAACGCTCGTGACATCGAGAACGGCGCCCGCATCATCGCTGGTACCGCTCGCTCCATGGGCATCACCGTTGACGGCATCCCGGCTAAGTAATAATTCAATTTAATGCGCGATACGTTCTGTATCGCGCGTGGCAGGGCCAGCTTCGGCCCGCTATCACCACATCAATCCAAGAAAAGGAATTGCACTTATGAGCACCAAGTCCAAGGCATACAAGGCTGCCGCTGAGCTGGTAGACCGCTCCCGCCAGTACCGTCCGATCGAGGCCGCCAAGCTGGCCAAGGAGACCTCCTCCAAGAACTTCGACGCTACTGTTGACGTAGTCTTCCGCCTCGGCGTTGACCCGCGCAAGGCTGATCAGCTGGTACGCGGCACCGTTTCCCTGCCGCACGGCACCGGTAAGGACGTCCGCGTGGCCGTCTTCGCCGAGGGCGACAAGGCTGAGGCCGCTAAGGCTGCTGGCGCCGACATCGTGGGCACCGAAGAGCTGATCGCTGCCATCAACGAGGGCAACATCGACTTCGACGTTGCTATCGCCACCCCGGATCAGATGGCCAAGGTTGGCCGCGTTGCCCGCGTCCTGGGCCCGCGTGGTCTCATGCCGAACCCGAAGACCGGCACCGTGACCGCTGACGTGACCAAGGCTGTGGCCGACGTCAAGGGCGGTAAGATTTCCTTCCGCGTTGACAAGGCTTCCAACCTGCACGCCATCATCGGTAAGGCTTCCTTCGACGCTGAGAAGCTGGCTGAGAACTACGGCGCGCTGTACGACGAGATCCTGCGTCTGAAGCCGTCCTCCGCTAAGGGCATCTACGCCAAGAAGATCACCATCTCCACCACCTCCGGCCCGGGCATCCCGGTCGACGCTTCCGTGGAGAAGAACTACACCGACTAATTGATGTCTGTGTTAACGGCGTAAAGGTCCCGGCTCATTCACGAGCCGGGATTTTTTATTGCCTTTTTCCTTGCGTGTCGAATTATTTGTACAGGTCAGAGGGCTAAAAACCACTGACAGGTAAAATACAGGCAGGTTCGATGGGCTTTCAAGGAATGTATCGCATAATAATCCTTGTGCGTTTGAGAGAGGCGCATGAGAGATAGAGAGAACACCCTGAGTCTTGCAGGGCGGGCGGCGTGAGAAACCGCCTGATAGTCAAGACCCCTTGCAACGCGGGTTCCGGAATTATCCGGGGCCCGCGTTGTGCTGTGTGTGCCCCAGGTGCTCCCTGCTTGGATTCGGGACATGGGCTTGAGCGGAGATGCATCAGGCCTGGGGCAAGCGCGGGCGCTGGATGTAGATGGTTCTAGTCACAAGGTTCTCTTGGGGGCAAACAAACCATCTGGGGGAGCGAAGAAGGTTCGTTTGGGGGCAAGTAAACCTTCTGACTGAAACCTCTTGACTGGAACCTTCTGATGGGAACCATGTGGCAGCGCACCGTGTTATTCACCGGCTACCCACCGCCGGTTAAAGGACTAGATGCGTGCGAAGGATTTAAGGCCGCGGCTTGCCGTTCATCCAGTACACGGACCAGATGACGTCCTCGCGCGGCACTCCCCAGTCGTGCACCGCCAAAGAGCGCACTTCTTTGGCCAGGTCCCCTTCGCCGGATACCCACACTGAATCCGGCGCTGTATCCGCGGAGAAACGAGAGCTAAGAAGCTGAACGGCGCGTGCGCTGTGTTCCTCGTGCGGGGCGGCGACCATGGTGAGTGAACGAACCTTGCCGCGCCAGGTCTTCTCAAAGCCGTCCTCAATTTCGAAGTCGTCTGCAATCAGTGCAACGACGTCGACGCCGCTCAAGGTTTGCGGTGAGAAGGCTTCGTAGTGCTCCAGGATGTGCCACAGTGCTGGGAGAGCGGAGGCGTCCGCGAGCAACAGCTGTGATTTCTTGGGTGCCTGCCACCGTGCTTGCCCCGTATAGATTCCGGCGGTATCCCCGGGCTGGGCCTTGCGGATCCACCGCGAGCCCGGACCATTATCGCCATGGGTCACCACGTCGACATCGATGGTGCAGGCTTCGTGGTTGAGCCTGCGAATTGTGTACCACCGCAACGCCGGGCGAACGTCGTCAGGCAAGCCAGTGACGGCGGCGCGCACATTGGCATCCTCAACTGGGAAGGACGAAAACTCCTGCCCGTCCTGGGGCATGAGGAGCCCAAAATACTCATCAGGCCCGGCGAGGGGGTAGGAGCCGAAGGCGGGCGAGTGAAAAGTAAGGCGGTGCAGTCGCGGCTTGAGGCGGGTATTCCCGGCGAGGGTAACGGGTAATAAGCGGTGATGCGTCAAAGGAATTGTTCCTAGGTATAAGGGAAATTTGAATCCATCATAAAGCAGAGGTTAGGCTTGCCTCAAATAGATTAGGGGTGTGACGGCTTGTGTGCTCGTTCCCATCGAAGGAAAGGTTGATTCCATGGTTGCTATCCACCGGCGTGCGAAAGCCGTGCTCGCGATTGTCTCGGCGGCAGCGATTGCTCTGACAGGGTGCTCGCGCGGAAGCGGTGAGGACAGTGCGGGTGCAGGCAGCGCTGAGGAGGTGCGGGTTGCCAGCCTGGGGCTTGGCGACGCCGATACTGTCCTCGCGCTCGGAATCACCCCCGTTGCCGTAGCGCCCTGGGGAGCGCAGGGTGATGGTGATCCCTCCGGTGTGGGCCCATGGGCGAAAGAACTTCTGGGAGATGCCCAGCCTGAGGTTATCTATAACACCGCTTCCGGGTTCACGGCCGATGTTCTTGAGCAGGTCACGGCTTCGGACCCCACGCAGATCATTGCTGTCAATCAGGCAGTGGACCAGGAAGCACAGAAATCCCTCGAGGAGATCGCGCCGCTGACCATGAAGCCGGAGGGCTTCGAAGACTGGCAGGTTCCCTGGGAAGAGCAGGTTAAGACCATCGCCTCTGCCGTTGAGAAGGAAGAGGAGGGTGACAAGCTTATTGACAAGGCGCAAGGCGCCTTCGATGAATTCAAGGAATCTCACCCGGAGCTTAACGGCAAACGCGCGGCCATCGTCATGCCCTATGACGGAAAGCTGGGCCTCTACACTTCCGATGATGGCCGCGGTCAATTCATCGAAGACCTTGGCTTTGAGATTCCGCAGGAGCTGGAGGGTGATGGCTCGAGCTTCTTCGTGGACTACGCCCCAGAGAACTACTCCCAGCTCAACGACGTGGACTACCTGTTCGTCTTGGATTACAACGGTGCAGTCGACGAGCTGAAGAAGGATTCGACGTTCCAAGGCCTAGACGTGGTCAAGGATGGCCGCGTCCGCTACCTAGAAACGGATACCGGCAACGCCATGAGCATGCCGAACCCGCTCACCATTCCTTGGGCTGTCGATAAATTTGAAGAGCAACTCTAAGTGCTCGCATTACCGAGAAACGCCGGGGCCACCCGCGGCGAGCTAGATTCGCGGGGGAGGGGACGCGTGCTCCTCACCAGCGCTCTGGTTGTGGTTTCACTGCTTCTCCTCGCCTGCTCGCTGGTGGTGGGATCGCGGTCCATCGCCTTGTCCGAACTCCTTCCCGCCTTCCTCCATGAAAGCCAGCCGGAGATAGAAAATATCGTGTGGGACTTGCGTATGCCGCGCACCTTCTTGGCGTACTTCGCGGGTGCAGCCATTGCGGTCTCCGGTGTCATCGCCCAGACGTGGACCAAGAACCCCTTGGCCGATCCCGGCTTCATTGGTATCACTGCGGGTGCTTCCTTCCTTGTAGCGCTCGGGACGGCGTTGGGGCTTGCCACCTCGCTGGGGATGCGGACGGCGCTCGCGCTGGTGGGAGCCGGTTTGGCCACGGTAGTGGTTCTGGGAGTTTCCCGGCGGTTTCCTGATTCCCTGACGCTGCTTCTTGTGGGTGCAGGAGTATCGGCTGCCTTAAGTTCTGGCGCCATGCTGATCGGCTTGTATTCCACGGATGTGCTCGACAGCATGCGCCGCTGGACCATCGGCTCCACCTTTGGGCGCGGCCCCGGAGAGGTTGCGATTGCAGCCGGTGGTCTGCTCGTCGGGCTCATCATTGCCGCGAGTGTGGCGCGCCCGCTCGACTTGTTGGCCATGGGTGAGGAATCTTCGGTTGCCTTGGGTAGCTCGCCGGTACTAGCGCGCCGTGGCGCCGCCTTAAGCATCGTTGTCTTGGCCGGATGCGCTACCGCCGCGGCAGGCCCCATCGCTTTCGTGGGATTTGCCGTCCCCACCTTCTCCGGCGGTGTACAGGGCCGGCGGTTGCCGCCATGATTGCCCCCGCGGCGCTGCTGGGTGGTTGTTCCGTGCTGGCTGCGGATATCTTAGGCCGGCTTATCGCTGGCCCCTCCGAGTTGGAGATGTCCATCGTCCTAGCTTTCGTGGGCGCACCTTTCCTCATCTGGGCCGTGCGCCGAGGGGAGCAGAAGCTATGAGTGATGGGGTGAAGGGGGACGTCGCCAAGCGCCTGCGTTCCCAACAGCGGAAGCGCCAGATATGGATATGGTCAGCCACCTGCTTCTTTGTGCTGGTCGCGGCAGTTTCTTACGTCCTGATGCTCGGACAAGGCCCCGTGGGGCTGAGTCCGGGGCGGGTTCTGGAGATCCTCAACGGTGGTGGGAGCCGAAGCGAAATCCGCGTTGTGTGGGATCTGCGCATGCCCGTAGCGCTAGCAACCCTCATCGTGGGCGCCGCGCTCGGACTGGCGGGGTCGTGGACGCAGTCGATGTCGCGCAATCCGCTGGCCTCCCCCGACATCCTTGGCGTGACCGGTGGGGCTTCGGTGATGGTGGTTATCGGGACGGTGATGTCCCGGCCGCTCCTCGCAGAGGGTGTCTCCGTGTTCTGGTGGCGGGCGGGGCTCGCGCTGCTGGGGGCGGTGTTGGCGGCCATCTTGCTAGTGGCGCTTGGTGGGCTCGGTACGAGCAACCGCATCGTCATCGTCGGCATCGCGCTATCACTGCTCTTTCAAGCCATGGTGGCCTATCTCTTGCGCGCTGCGGAGCTCCTCCGTGCAGCACAGTCCCAGCTGTGGCTGGCGGGAACCACGGGCTTTGTGCGGATGGACGTCATTGTTCCACTTCTCGTAGGACTGGCGCCTTTCGTGTTGCTTGGTTCGTGGCGTGCCCGGGAACTGCCGCTTTTAGCCCATGATGATCTCTCGGCCCTCTCCTTGGGCGTGGACATCACGCGGACGCGCACCGCGCTCCTCATTGCTGCCACCGGAATATGCGCGGTGACCGTATCCGTGGCGGGGCCCATCGGCTTTATCGCGCTGCTGGCCCCACACCTCGGACGCATGATCGCCCGAACCCCTACTCCTTCGCCGGTGGTGTCGTGCGCTGCTGGTGCGGCCCTCTTAAGCGCCTGCGCCGTGGTGGCCGGGGCGCTCCCGATGGACGCGCCGGTGGGTGCTGTGTCCTCAGTGATCGGCGGCACCGCCTTGGTCATCGTGGTGTGGAATGCCGCAAGGCGGAAAGGATGAAAATCATGAACAGTTGCGAGCTGAAGGCCCAAGGCATCCATGCCGGTTATCAAGGTGGGAACGATATTCTCTCCGGGGTTGACCTCGCGGCTCAACCAGGGGAGGTCACCACGCTCATCGGCCCCAATGGCTGCGGGAAATCGACGTTGCTGAAGACCTTGTCGAAGATACTTCGCCCCCGGCAGGGAAGCGTGCGCATCGGTGAGTTGGATGTGCATTCCATGAGCCCGAAGGAAGCGGCGGCCCATGTGGCCTTGCTTCCCCAGCACCCGATGGCGCCGGATGGGCTGCGCGTCGGCGAGCTCGTCGCCCGCGGGCGGTACGCGCACCTTGGGTGGGGAAGGGGACTGTCAGCGCAGGACCACGAGATCATCGCGCAGGCCTGCGTGGAGACTGGCATTACTGACTTCATCGACCGTGACATCGCGGCGCTCTCGGGTGGCCAACGCCAACGAGTGTGGCTCGCGCTGGCCTTGGCGCAGGACACGCCAGTGCTGCTTCTCGACGAACCCACCACCTTCCTCGACCCAGCCCACGCCATGAGCGTTTTGCAGCTCGTGCGCAAACAAGCCGATGCAGGGAAAACGGTCGTCGTCGTGTTGCACGATCTCATGTTGGCCGGTCAGTACTCCGACACCATGGTGGTTATGAACAACGGCGAGGTCATCGCGCAGGGAACTCCCCGCCAGGCGTTGACAAAAGAAGTGCTGGCAGCCGCGTATGGCATCGACGTGGAAATCTGGGATGACCCGCGAGGTGACTCTCCGGTTATCGTGCCGCGTGGGGTGCTCGGTGAGTAACAATCCTCATCGAGGAACCCGAGTGGACAGCTCTCAGGAGAGAGAACTTCGAGAAGCGATTTGGAGTTGTGGCAGGTCGGGTTGTAAAGTACCTAGCGAAGTTTGAACGGCCCGCTGAGGCCGCGTCAAAGTTCACCGAAGACCGTCGGTCATCCGGAATGTCGGATCGAAGGTCCCTCGCTCTAGAGGGCGGCCCACGCAGGAGACACTTTGCGAATTACCGCGGATTTCCGCGCGCGCCCTGTGCTCTTGCACGGGGCTTTTGTTATTTCGGTTGTCGTTAACGACAACCGAGGTGGGAAGGCCCCGGCGGAAAACACAAGAGATGTTTCGAAAGGAGGCGTAGTAGAAAATGGCAAACCCGAAGAACACCGCAGACCTGGCAAAGCTGAAGGAGAAGCTCGATGGCGCTAACTCCATCGTGCTCACCGAGTACCGTGGCCTGACCGTGGGTCAGCTCCAGGAGCTGCGTAACAACCTCGGCTTTGACGTTGAGTACTCCGTCGCCAAGAACACCCTTTTCAAGATCGCTGCCAACGAAGCTGGCATCGAGGGTCTTGACGAGCACCTGACTGGCCCGACCGCTATTGCGTTCATCAAGGGCGAGGCAGTGGATGCTGCGAAGGTCATCACCAAGTTCGCTGATGACAACAAGGCACTCGTTATCAAGGGTGGCTACATGGACGGCGACGCTCTGTCTGCCGACCAGGTTGAGGCCATCGCCAAGCTGGACAACCGCGAGACCACTCTCGCAAAGCTGGCTGGCGCCATGAAGGGTTCTATGGCAAAGGCTGCCGCCGTATTCAACGCTCCTGCAACCAAGATGGTCCGCACCGCTGCGGCCCTGCAGGACAAGAAGGCTGCGGAAGCTTAAGACGCCAACTAAAGGCGCACAACTTAAACACACACTTTTCTGGCCGCCTAGGGTGGCCAGGCACAATGAGAAAGGATGCCAATCATGGCTAAGCTCACCAAGGACGAGCTCATTGAAGCTTTCAAGGAAATGACCCTCATCGAGCTCTCCGAGTTCGTTAAGGAATTCGAGGAGGTCTTCGACGTTGAGGCCGCTGCTCCGGTTGCTGCCGTTGCTGCTGGTGCCCCGGCTGCCGGCGGTGCTGCTGAGGAAGAGAAGACCGAGTTCGACGTCGTTCTGACCGACGCTGGCGCTAAGAAGATCGGCGTTATTAAGGCTGTCCGCGAGATCGTCTCCGGCCTGGGCCTGAAGGAAGCTAAGGAGCTCGTTGAGTCCGCTCCGAAGGCTATCCTCGAGGGTGCTTCCAAGGACGACGCTGAGGCTGCTAAGGCTAAGCTCGAAGAGGCTGGCGCTTCCGTCGAGCTCAAGTAATTCACCTGAATTACTCAGCTTTCCCGCGCAGCGCACTCGCTGCGCGCCAACAACCCCGTTCCGCTTTTACGCGGTGCGGGGTTGTTCCCGTTTTGATGGGTCCGGCGGATTCTAAGGGTAGCGTGTCAGGTCTTGACACTAGGGTCAAAAAGAGACACTATTGGGGTGTGCAATTTCGGCGTAGAAGTCTCGAGCGGTTCCATCAGGATGGTGCGCCGCCGCGATATATTCCATCGGAATTGCGTCCGGTAGTGCGCCGCAAGTTACTAATGATTGGGCGGTCTGTAAATGTCACGGACCTTCGGATTCCACCAGCAAACCGGTTGGAACGGCTCAAGGGTGACCTTGAGGGCTACTACTCAATTCGCGTCAACTCGCAGTGGCGCATCATATTCAAGTGGACACCCGAAGGAGCTGTTGACGTTGACTTTATCGACTACCACTGAAGCACGCGCTCATGTTGATGTTGTTCCCGTTCCGCATCCCGGAGAGATCCTTCTCCTAGAATTCCTCAAGCCCTGCGGAATAACCCAGTATCGCCTGGCCAGTGACATTGGCACTACCCGTTCCCAAGTTTCCAAAATTACCCGCGGGGCGCTCGGTATCAGTGCCGATATGGCTTTGCGTTTGTCGGCTTACTTTGGGAATTCCGCGGAGTTCTGGCTCGGACTCCAAGAGGAATACGATCTGTGGAAAGCTCGCCAGACTACGGACACCAGCGCCATCGTTCCGTGGAATCACAAAGAAGAATCTGCTTCTCGTTCATAGCATTCGCTCAATCGTGCTCACCTCGGGGTTGGTGCACCCTCACCGTAGTTGCACAAAACTGAAACGCACCCTCCAGGGAAATGTGTTTTGAACAAACGAGTCGGTAGGATAAGCCACCATGCTGCCCAAGTCCCGCATCTTCTCCGTCCTCCTGCTCGGCCTCGGCGTTGCGCTGATCGCCGCCGGCCTGGCGGCGTCGAGCTTCTTGAGCTTTAGCCCGCGCTTGCCGCTGGATATCAAGGACGCCACGTGGACGATGCAGGATGACAGCGCCACCGCGCAGGCGCTGTCCGCAGAGGGCGTTACGCAGTACGAGGGGCCGATGACGTATCAGCTCAACATGGACATCCAGGATCCGGCGGACAAGGACACCTCAACGTTGCGAGTGGGGGAGTCTGCCATCCGCGGCGGCACGGGCAACGTGGAGGACTTGAGCTTTGCCCGCGTGTGGAACTACCCCGTCGATCGCCTTAGCGGTGAGGCCACGGGCCCGGCGGCGCTCTCCCACACCATGGGCTCGCCCACGGCGGAGGTGCCCGTCGAGGGCTACTGGCTCAAGCTGCCCGCCGATGCTGAGCAGACCACCTACCCGGTCTTCGATCCGGTCCTGCGCAAGGCGGCCGACGCCGTCTTCGAGGAATCCCTTGATATCGACGGTCGCACGGTCTACCGTTATCACCAGGAAGTGGAGCCCACCAACGTGGCTACCCTTTATGCCGGCAATACGACCACCACGCTGAGCAATGAGGACGGTTCCACCGAGCAGGGCTACCTCTTCCACGCCGCAACCCGGGACCTCTTTGTAGACCAGGCCACCGGACTCATCGTGGGCATGGACGTCGATATCAAGGACTACTGGGCAGACCGCGAGGGCAACGAGCGCGAGATGCAGTTCGCCTTCAACGGTGCGACCGATGAGGAATCCCGCGCGGGGATGCTCCAGCAAGCTGAGCGCTTCCCGCGGAGCGCTGTGGGGCAGTGGGTGCGCTGGGGTGGCCTCGGCGTCGGCGCCGTTCTGGTGCTGCTTGGGGCGCTGGGCGCTTTTCGCCGCCCCACCAACCGCCACACCCGCTAGCCGCGCGTGCTAGCGGCCCGCGCGTGCGGATCTCCGAAGCGACACGCCGGCGGCACGTTTCGCCTTTACAAGGCCGCCATTATGCTATAGGCTATTTCGTTGCGCTGGAATCTGGATCTTTAGTGCACATTTAGCCTTTCGAGCGGTGATGGCAAAACCGACTTGACAAGGTGATTTTGTGCATTCTAAACCCAGTCGTTCCACAGCAGACCGAATGCTAAATCTACCAGCGGTTTTGCACCTCACCGGCCAGGGTGGGGAGGCAATCCGCCAGAGGTACTGGAAGGACCCATCTTGGCAGTCTCCCGCCAGACCAAGTCAGTGGCCAACATCCCTGGAGCCCCGAAGCGATACTCCTTCGCTAAAATCAGCGAGCCCATCGCTGTCCCGGGCCTCCTTGATCTACAACTCGATTCTTACGCGTGGCTCATCGGCACCCCCGAGTGGCGCGAGCGCGAGCAGGCAGAGCGCGGCGAAGACGCACGCGTGACGAGCGGCCTTGAGGATATCCTCGAGGAGCTTTCTCCGATCCAGGATTACTCGGGCAACATGTCCCTGTCCCTGTCGGAGCCTCGCTTCGAGCCGGTGAAGAACACCGTGGACGAGTGCAAAGAGAAGGACATTAACTACTCGGCGCCACTGTACGTCACCGCAGAATTCATCAACAACGACACCCAGGAGATTAAGTCCCAGACCGTCTTCATCGGCGATTTCCCGATGATGACTGAGAAGGGCACCTTCATCGTCAACGGCACCGAGCGCGTTATCGTCTCGCAGCTCGTGCGTTCCCCGGGTGTGTACTTCGACCAGACCATCGATAAGTCCACCGAGCGCCCGCTGCACTCCGTGAAGGTCATTCCTTCCCGCGGTGCGTGGCTCGAGTTTGACGTCGACAAGCGCGACACCGTTGGCGTGCGCATCGACCGCAAGCGCCGCCAGCCGGTCACCGTGCTGCTCAAGGCCCTGGGTTGGTCCGAGGAGCAGATCAAGGACCGCTTCGGCTTCTCCGAGCTCATGATGTCCACCCTTGAGTCCGATGGCGTGGCCAACACCGACGAGGCTCTGTTGGAGATCTACCGCAAGCAGCGCCCGGGCGAGCAGCCCACGCGCGACCTCGCGCAGGCACTGCTGGATAACTCCTTCTTCCGCGCCAAGCGCTACGACCTGGCCAAGGTTGGCCGCTACAAGGTCAACCGCAAGCTCGGCCTGGGCGGGGACCACGACGGTCTGATGACCCTGACCGAGGAAGACATTGCCGTCACCCTCGAGTACCTCGTGCGCCTGCACGCCGGTGAGCGTGAGATGAAGGCCCCGAACGGTGAGATGATCGCCATCCACACCGACGACATCGACCACTTTGGTAACCGTCGTCTGCGCACCGTGGGCGAGCTCATCCAGAACCAGGTCCGCGTGGGCCTGTCCCGCATGGAGCGCGTCGTCCGCGAGCGCATGACCACCCAGGACGCGGAGTCGATTACCCCGACCTCCCTGATTAACGTCCGCCCGGTCTCCGCCGCCATCCGCGAGTTCTTCGGTACCTCCCAGCTCTCGCAGTTCATGGACCAGAACAACTCCCTGTCCGGCCTGACCCACAAGCGCCGCCTGTCCGCGCTGGGCCCGGGCGGTCTGTCCCGTGAGCGCGCCGGCATCGAGGTGCGAGACGTTCACGCTTCGCACTACGGCCGCATGTGCCCGATTGAGACCCCTGAGGGTCCGAACATTGGTCTGATCGGTTCCCTGGCCTCCTATGCCCGCGTCAACGCTTTCGGCTTCATCGAGACCCCGTACCGCAAGGTTGTGGACGGCAAGGTCACCGACCAGGTGGAGTACCTCACCGCCGATGAAGAGGATCGCTACGCCATCGCGCAGGCCGAGGTTGAGAAGGCTGCCGACGGCACCCTGACCGGCGACCGCATCGAGGTCCGCCTCAAGGACGGCGATATCGGCGTGACCGACGCCGCCGGCGTTGACTACGTTGACGTTTCCCCGCGCCAGATGGTCTCCGTGGCTACCGCCATGATTCCGTTCCTCGAGCACGACGACGCTAACCGTGCCCTCATGGGCGCGAACATGCAGCGCCAGGCCGTGCCGCTGGTGCGTTCCGAGGCCCCGTACGTGGGCACCGGTATGGAGCAGCGCGCTGCGTACGATGCTGGTGACCTCATCATCACCCCGAAGGCGGGCGTGGTGGAGAACGTCACCGCGGACCTCATCACCATCATGGATGACGAGGGCCAGCGCGATACCTACATGCTGCGCAAGTTCGAGCGCACCAACCAGAACACCAACTACAACCAGACCCCGCTGGTGTCCCTGGGTGAGCGTGTCGAGGCGGGCCAGGTGCTTGCCGACGGCCCCGGTACCCACAACGGTGAGATGTCCCTCGGCCGCAACCTGCTGGTCGCCTTCATGCCGTGGGAAGGCCACAACTACGAGGACGCCATCATCCTCAACCAGCGCATCGTGGAGGAGGACATCCTCACCTCGATCCACATCGAGGAGCACGAGATCGATGCTCGCGATACCAAGCTGGGACCGGAGGAGATCACCCGCGAGATCCCGAACGTCTCCGATGACGTCCTGCGTGACCTCGATGAGCGCGGCATCGTCCGCATCGGCGCCGACGTCCGCGCGGGCGACATCCTCGTCGGTAAGGTCACCCCGAAGGGTGAGACCGAGCTGACCCCGGAGGAGCGCCTCCTGCGCGCCATCTTCGGTGAGAAGGCCCGCGAGGTCCGCGATACCTCCATGAAGGTGCCGCACGGTGAGACCGGTAAGGTCATCGGCGTCTCCCGCTTCTCCCGCGAAGATGACGACGACCTGGCCCCGGGTGTCAACGAAATGATCCGCGTCTACGTGGCTCAGAAGCGCAAGATCCAGGACGGCGATAAGCTCGCCGGCCGCCACGGCAACAAGGGCGTTGTGGGCAAGATCCTCCCGCCGGAGGATATGCCGTTCATGGAGGATGGCACCCCGGTGGACATCATCCTGAACACCCACGGTGTGCCGCGTCGTATGAACATCGGCCAGGTGCTCGAGGTTCACCTCGGCTGGCTGGCACACGCTGGCTGGAAGATCGACACCGAGGACCCGGCCAACGCCGAGCTGCTCAAGACCCTGCCGGAAGAGCTTTACGACGTCCCGCCGGAGTCCCTGACCGCAACCCCGGTCTTCGACGGTGCCACCAACGAGGAGATCTCTCGACTGCTGGCTTCCTCCAAGCCGAACCGCGATGGTGACGTCATGGTGGATGAGCACGGTAAGGCCCGCCTCTTCGACGGCCGCTCCGGCGAGCCGTACATGTACCCGGTTTCCGTGGGCTACATGTACATGCTCAAGCTGCACCACCTTGTCGACGAGAAGATCCACGCCCGCTCCACCGGCCCGTACTCCATGATTACCCAGCAGCCGCTGGGTGGTAAGGCACAGTTCGGTGGCCAGCGCTTCGGTGAGATGGAGGTGTGGGCAATGCAGGCATACGGCGCTGCCTACACCCTGCAGGAGCTGTTGACCATCAAGTCGGATGACGTGGTCGGCCGCGTCAAGGTCTACGAGGCCATTGTCAAGGGTGACAACATTCCGGATCCGGGTATCCCGGAGTCCTTCAAGGTCCTCCTCAAGGAGCTGCAGTCCCTCTGCCTGAACGTGGAGGTTCTTTCCACCGACGGCACCCCGATGGAACTGTCTGGCTCCGACGATGATGACATGGACGGCGCTCCGTCCCTGGGCATTAACCTGTCCCGCGACGAGCGCTCCGACGCAGACATCGCCTAGCTTCTTGGTCCGCCGCACATCAACGGCGGCGGGCATAACGAAACACCACCTACATACAAAGCCATCAACTTCCCCCCTGACGGGGGATGAAAGGGAGACATTACGTGTTTGACGTAAATCTCTTCGACGAGCTCCGCATCGGGCTGGCCACCGCCGAGGACATCCGTCGCTGGTCCAAGGGCGAGGTCAAGAAACCCGAAACCATTAACTACCGCACCCTCAAGCCGGAGAAGGACGGCCTCTTCTGTGAGCGCATTTTCGGCCCGACCCGCGACTGGGAGTGCTCCTGCGGTAAGTACAAGCGCGTGCGCTACAAAGGCATCATCTGTGAGCGCTGTGGCGTCGAGGTGACCAAGTCCAAGGTGCGCCGTGAGCGCATGGGCCACATCGAGTTGGCCGCGCCGGTTACCCACATCTGGTACTTCAAGGGCGTTCCTTCCCGCCTGGGCTACCTGCTGGACCTGGCTCCGAAGGACCTTGAGCGCATCATCTACTTCGCCGCCAACATCATCACCTCTGTGGACGAGGAAGCTCGCCACAATGACCAATCCACTCTGGAAGCAGAGATGCTTCTGGAGAAGAAGGACGTGGAGGATGACGTCGAGGCAGAGATCGCTGAGCGCGCTGCCAAGCTCGAGCAGGATCTGGCCGAGCTGGAGGCCGCCGGCGCCAAGGCCGACGCCCGCCGCAAGGTCCAGAACGCTGCCGACAAGGAAATGCAGCACATCCGCGAGCGCGGTGAGCGCGAGGTTGCTCGCCTCGATGAAATCTGGAACACCTTCATCAAGCTTGCTCCGAAGCAGATGATCATCGATGAGACCATCTACGAAGAGCTCGTTGACCGCTACGAGGATTACTTCACCGGCGGCATGGGTGCTGAGGCCATCCAGACCCTCATCCGCAACTTCGACCTCGAGGCTGAGGCTGAGGTTCTCAAGGAGATCATCAACAACGGCAAGGGCCAGAAGAAGATGCGTGCCCTTAAGCGCCTGAAGGTCGTCGCGGCCTTCCTGCGTTCGGGCAATGACCCGGCCGGCATGGTGCTCGATGCCATCCCGGTAATCCCGCCGGAGCTGCGCCCGATGGTGCAGCTGGACGGTGGCCGCTTCGCCACCTCCGACCTCAACGACCTCTACCGTCGCGTGATCAACCGCAACAACCGCCTCAAGCGCATGATTGACCTCGGTGCCCCCGAGATCATCGTGAACAACGAGAAGCGCATGCTGCAGGAGTCCGTTGACGCCCTCTTCGACAACGGCCGTCGCGGCCGTCCGGTCACCGGTCCGGGCAACCGCCCGCTGAAGTCCCTGTCTGACCTGCTCAAGGGTAAGCAGGGCCGCTTCCGCCAGAACCTGCTGGGTAAGCGCGTGGACTACTCCGGCCGTTCCGTGATTATCGTCGGCCCGCAGCTCAAGCTGCACGAGTGTGGTCTGCCGAAGCTCATGGCCCTGGAGCTGTTCAAGCCCTTCGTCATGAAGCGCCTGGTAGAAAACGACTACGCGCAGAACATCAAGTCCGCCAAGCGCATGGTGGAGCGCCAGCGCCCCGAGGTGTGGGACGTCCTCGAAGAGGCCATTTCCGAGCACCCGGTGATGCTGAACCGTGCACCGACCCTGCACCGCCTGGGTATCCAGGCCTTCGAGCCGAAGCTCGTCGAGGGTAAGGCCATCCAGCTGCACCCGCTGGCTTGTGAGGCTTTCAATGCCGACTTCGACGGTGACCAGATGGCAGTCCACCTGCCGCTGTCCGCTGAGGCACAGGCCGAGGCACGTGTTCTGATGCTGGCTTCCAACAACATTCTGTCCCCGGCCTCCGGTAAGCCGCTGGCTATGCCGCGCCTGGATATGGTTACCGGCTTGTACTACCTCACCATGGACAAGGGTGAGGACGAGATCGGTGGCGAGGGCCGTTACCGCCCGGCCACGGAGGATCGTCCGGAGCAGGGCGTGTACTCCTCCTACGCGGAGGCCATCATGGCCCGCGACCGTGGCGTTCTTGGCCTGCAGGCCCCGATCAAGGTCCGCATCTCCCACCTGCGCCCGCCGGCAGACATCGAGGCAGAGCACTTCCCGGATGGTTGGCAGAAGGGCCAGGCATGGCTCGCTGAGACCACCCTGGGCCGCATCATGTTCAACGACCTGCTGCCGTGGAACTACCCGTACCTCGAGGGCGTCATGGTCCGTAAGGGCGGCGCCGGCAACAAGATGCTGCTCGGTGACGTCATTAATGACCTCGCCGCGAAGTACCCGATGATCACCGTTGCCCAGGTTCTGGACAAGATGAAGGACGCTGGCTTCTACTGGGCCACCCGTTCCGGCGTGACCATCACCATGCACGACGTGCTGGTCCTTCCGAACAAGCACGAGGTGCTCGAGTCCTACGAGAAGGAAGCCGAGCGCATCGAGCGCAAGTACTGGGAGCAGGGTGCTCTGACCGAGCGCGAGCGCTACGACCGCCTGGTTGAGCTGTGGAAGGACGCCACGGACACCGTGGGTAACGCCGTCGAGGAGCTGTACCCCGACGACAACCCGATTCCGATGATCGTGAAGTCCGGTGCTGCCGGTAACATGCGTCAGATCTGGACCCTGGCCGGCATGAAGGGCATGGTTGTGAACTCCAAGGGTGACTACATCACCCGTCCGATTAAGACCTCCTTCCGTGAAGGCCTGTCGGTTCTGGAGTACTTCAACAACTCGCACGGTTCCCGTAAGGGCCTGGCGGATACCGCTCTGCGTACCGCTGACTCCGGCTACCTCACCCGTCGTCTGGTGGACGTGGCGCAGGACGTCATCGTTCGCGAGGAGGACTGTGGCACCCGTCAGGGCGTGCGCGTCCCGCTCGGCGTCGAGATCGCCGAAGGCTCCTACGACCTGCACGAGCTGTGGGAGACCTCCGCATCCGGCCGCGTCGTGGCCAACGACGTCAAGGATGAAAACGGCGAGGTCATCGCTGAGGCAGGCGCCGACCTGACCGAGGAGCTCAGCCGCAAGATCGTCAATGCGGGCGTTCTGGAGATCAAGGTCCGCTCCGTGCTGACCTGCCAGACCCCGGCTGGTGTCTGCGCCAAGTGCTACGGCAAGTCCATGGCCTCCGGCAAGCTCGTCGATATCGGCGAGGCAGTCGGCATCGTGGCCGCACAGTCGATTGGTGAGCCGGGTACCCAGCTGACCATGCGTACCTTCCACCAGGGTGGTGTCGGTGGCGATATTACCGGCGGTCTGCCGCGTGTTCAGGAGCTCTTCGAGGCCCGTAACCCGAAGAACCGCGCTCCTATCGCTTCGGTCGATGGCACCGTGTCTCTGTCCGATGAGGGCAACTTCTGGACGCTGACCATCACCCCGGATGATGGCTCCGACAACGTGGTCTACGAGAAGCTGTCGAAGCGCCAGGGCCTGGCTCAGGTCCGCCGCCCGATGGAGTCCAACCCGGATGCCATGATCGAGCGCTCGCTGCGCGACGGTGACCACGTCACCACCGGTGACCGCCTCATGCGCGGTGCGGCTGACCCGCACGACGTGCTTGAGGTCCTCGGCCGCCGCGGTGTGGAGAAGCACCTCATCGACGAGGTTCAGGCCGTCTACCGTGCACAGGGTGTGGCCATCCACGACAAGCACATCGAGATCATCATCCGTCAGATGCTGCGTCGCGGTACCGTCATCGACGCCGGTACCACCGACCTGCTGCCGGGCAACCTCATTGACCTCTCTGAGGCCAAGCAGGTTAACGCCGCTCAGGTTGCTGAAGGTGGCCAGCCGGCACAGCTGCGCAGTGAGATCATGGGTATCACCAAGGCCTCGCTGGCTACGGAGTCCTGGCTGTCCGCGGCCTCCTTCCAGGAGACCACGCGTGTGCTTACCGACGCCGCCATCAACAAGCGCTCGGATCAGCTCATTGGTCTGAAGGAGAACGTCATCATCGGTAAGCTGATTCCGGCTGGTACGGGTATTTCCCGATACCGCAACATCAGCGTCAAGCCGACTGAGGCCGCACGCAATGCTGCGTATTCCATCCCGACCTACGGTGATTCCATCTACGGCGACGATGGCTTCGGTGAGTTCACCGGCGCCTCCGTCCCGCTGGAGGAGGACTACACCTTCTAGGTGTAAAGCCGCGTGAGGCGCGCCGAAGTTAACCAATAAAGGCTGTCTTTCCGTTGCCCCCCGTCACTGCCCCCTTAAACAGGGTAGTGGCGGGGGTATTTTATTTGGGGCCAAAGTTACAAACATAAAGAACCCTGTGAGCACCATGAACATTGGGGCTGCCTGTGGCCTGCAAGTTTAGAATTTCTCATCAACGGAATAGCCAAGACGTGCATGGACACCGTTAATCATGGGCAAATTTTGCCCTTGCAGAGGGTGGCGGGGGCGGGTAACGTCTCAGGTTGAGTCCAGTTTGCCTTCAGGAACGCTGAAGATGCTTCCAAATCTAACCGAGGGCGGACTGCTGACCGATTTCCTAATCGTTCTCATGAAAGGATTCTTCATGGATATGAAGAGTTTCAGCGGTTCTGCTCGTCGCCGCGGCACGACGATTGCAGCCGCCGCTCTTTCCGTCGCTATGGTTGCGCCCTTCGTCCACCCGGTAGTCAGCCCGGCTTCTTCGCCGGCTGCTATCGCTCAGGAGGCAGCAGCCGGTCAGGATCGCAGTGTAGATACCCGAGGCACCTCGGAGGCCACTGCCATTAAGGCAGACGGCACTTGGGGCCAGAAGAAGGGCTACCAAGGCACGGTCTATTTGGATCGTGATTCAGGTCCGGAGGCTCAGAATGAAGCTGACGAATCTATGTCCGGTGTCAAGGTCTTCTTGCAGTACGTCAACGGCAAGGGCCAAGTATCGCCAATTTACTACACCACCTCGGATTCCGAGGGCAAGTTTGTTTTTGACCTGTCCAATGCGCCGAAGGATGGCTTGGGCAACCCAATCGAGTTCAAACTGGCTGGTGATGAAAAGTTCCAGGTACGTACCTGGGCTGAGAACCCAGATCCGGCTAAGTACACTCTGGCAGCCGGTGGCGACATGTACAGCGGTCGCTTCCATAACCGTCTGACCCGTAAGTGGGAGACCTGGAACTTCACTGCTGGCATTAACCGCATCGTAGACGGCAAGGTTGTATTCCAGGAGCGTCCGAATGTGGATGGCTGGCTAGCCAAGCCTGAAGCTGAATGGACCGAGGCACCGACTGCAGATAAGAAGTGGCCAGAGGGTGGAATTTATGGCACCGCTCGTGGCAACGTCTGGTGGGAAAACAACGAGGCCGGTGGATCGCTTTCGAACCAGTACTTCAAGAGATCTGCCGATCGCGCAGCTACAAACGTCAAGGTTGTCGGCTCGTATGTCAACGACGAAGTGGCTCGCGAGTTCGACGCTTGGCAGGCAGCCAACAAGAACTACACCCGTGAGCAGTTCCGTGTTGCGCAAAAGGAAATCGTCGACAAATATCAGGCTGAGCACGGCGCAGGCTCCCATATCGCAGAGTCTCGCGTAGCTTATGTAAAGGATGACGGTTCCTTCTATCTCCCGTTTGCTGGCTTGTATGGAATTAGCCACAACGAGAAGGGAAAGCAAACCACTAACGATGAGTGGGGCACGCTCGTCTCCGCCAAGGACGAAGCGCACGGTAACTCGATGCAGTGGGGCGGCATTGCGGGCCAGCGTCATCGCCACATCAACACGGACTACATGTACCTGTATCCGGTAGTTGGCGACAACCGTGATCTGTGGATGGGTAACTACCAGGACAACATGTTCCAGCCCCCCCATGGTGGAAATCTCGGTATTGAGCTTGCGTCAGCAAACATTTCTGTCCAGCACTTCGCGTTGCTGACTCCGCGCCCGATTCACGACGTGTTCAACTACGATAACGCCTCTGCTATTGCGGCCCCTGGCGATACCGCCAAGTCGAAGACGACCGGCCTGGTCCCCAACCAGCAGTACGCAATTGAGTGGTTTGCCGACGGTGAATCCACTGGTAAGTACTGCACCGTTACCGCTAACGAGCTTGGTGAGCTGGAGTCCTGTGACTTCACCGTCCCAGAAAAGCTCTCTAAGCCAACCGTGTACTCTTCTCAGGTATTCGCTGCCGATGCTTCGGGTAAGCCAACCGGCACGCTCCTTTTGGCCGACTCCTTCTTGGCCGACCCGACCGTCGTTAAGTACGACGAGACCAAGGGCACAGCCAAGGAAAAGGACCTTGAAGTAAAGCCTTCCTTCGACAATCCGAAAACTGATGCCGAAGAGATGATGCCGGAAGGCGCATCCTTCGCGTTCGCTGATCCTGCTGCCGCTAAAGCCTTGGGCCTGGACATTGATCCTAAGACCGGCGCAATCACCTGGCCTAAAGATAAGCAGGTTGAAGGTGAAAACGAGGTGCTCGTAAAGGTCACGTGGACGCCTGTCGAGGGCGCTGACCCGGCTACCCGCGAAGTACCGGCGAAGTTCAACCTGGCTGCGCCTGCTGCTAAGAACAATGAGACCTTCGAGCCTGGTTATAAGGATGGTTCTGGTAAGCCGGGTAGCGACGTTAAGATCGATGCTCCGACCTTCAAGGATGCGAAGGGTGGCGACACCAAGGCTCCTGAGGGCACTAAGTTCACTCCTGGTGAGAACGCACCTGAGGGTGTGACCATCGATGAGAACACTGGTGAGATCACCGTTAAGGTTCCTGAGGGTGCTAAGCCTGGTGACAAGCTCACTGTTCCGGTTGTTGTGACTTACCCGGATGGCACTAAGGACACCGTTGACGTCACCGTTACGGTGACCGAGAAGGACGCTACCCCGGTTACGCCTGTTGCCCCGAAGGAGAACAACCCATCTCTGGGTGCATCTGCTGATGACCCGGCATCTTGTGATGTTCCGCCGTTCGTCACCGTTGAAGAGACCGAGGGTGTCGAGTACAAGGTGACCGTCGACGGTAAGGAGTTGACTCCGGACGCTGAAGGCAAGTACGTCTACGAGTACGGTCAGACGGTCAAGGTCGAGGCAACCCCGGCCAAGGGCTTCACCTTCCCGGAGGGCGCTCAGACGACGTGGACCTATACGACCCCGCAGAACGAGGTCTGTGAGGCTCCGGCTGAGAAGCCTGACTGGAGTGACGACAAGGGTAAGCCTGGTGACAAGGTTGAGATCCCGAACAACGGTGGCAAGGTGCAAGACGGCACCACGGTTGAGACCGAGGGTCCGGGTAAGGCTGAGATCGATGAGAACGGCAAGCTGATTGTTGACGTCGATAAGGATGCTAAGCCTGGTGACAAGGTTGTTGTCGTTGTTAAGGACAAGGACGGCAAGGAGATCGATCGTGTAGTCGTTGAGGTTGAGCAGCCGGATGCTCCGGCTGAGAAGCCTGACTGGAGTGACGACAAGGGTAAGCCTGGTGACAAGGTTGAGATCCCGAACAACGGTGGCAAGGTGCAAGACGGCACCACGGTTGAGACCGAGGGTCCGGGTAAGGCTGAAATCGATGAGAACGGCAAGCTGATTGTCGACGTCGATAAGGACGCTAAGCCTGGTGACAAGGTCGTCGTTGTTGTCAAGGACAAGGACGGCAAGGAGATCGACAAGGTAGTCGTTGAGGTTGAGAAGCCGGGTGCTTCGTCCGATGGATCTGGTTCCTCTGACCTGTCGTCGAACCTGTCCCAGCGTTGCATCAACACTGGTTTGGGTGTTGGTATCCCGCTGCTGTTCCTGATTCCGGTTGGTCTGGCTTCCCAGATGAATATTCCGGGTCTGAAGGATTTTGTTGCTCCGATTAACAAGCAGATTCAGAATCTGAATACTCAGCTGCAGAAGCAGGCTGGTGTGTTTAATGGTCCGCTGGCTGGCAAGGTTGCTGGTATTGATGCGCAGCTGAAGCGTTTCGGTGCTGAGTATCAGCAGGTTGCTGGTGCTGTGGCTCTGATTGCTGCTGGTGCTTTGGCTATCGGCCTTATCGCTGATGCGTGTGCACCGGGTGCTGGTGGAGGCTCCTCCACCGGTTCCTCCAAGTAGGAGCGTCACAGGATGTGGTTCCTCTAAAACCACCGCCTAGGGAGGTGCGTTAACCTCCCCTCCAACTCGAGAGTGATGGAGTGGGGCACTGCGGTCGCGGTCTTGACTTCGACGGCGTGGCCTGCTCCATCTAACTCTTCGTTGAGCTCTTCGTTAGAGCTCGAGTTACTTTGTTCGATAATTCCGAAATGCATTAAGTTATTTCCCTAGTCTTGGGTCTTTGCCGAAGCTTTCCCTTTCCTTAAGCTGATTCGAGCAAAGGCTCATGGCCGCCGGGGTCTTCGACGTCGGTGTGCAGCTACCCCGTCGCGTAGGTCAGAGGACGCGGCGGGGTACGTTCGTTTTTCTGCTCGGTGCAGCTCTCTCTTCCGGCAGAGGTAGATGTGCCCTCTTAACTGTGGCTTGCTAAGCTAACGGTGCTTATAAAGGCTTATTAAGCGTGCTGAGCCGCTGCTTTTTGGGACCCGGCGGCTATGCATAAACGAAAAATAAACATCGTCACGGGTGCTTCCTCGTATACCTTCACTGCGTTTATCCCCAAGTTATTCATTTGGGGGTCGCAGCGTCGTTGTGCGGGGAGGCTGAGATGTCGCGCTGCAGCGGCAAACCGTCGAACCTGATCCGGATAATGCCGGCGAAAGGGAGGAAAAATGAACTCTGTATCTCATGGTGGATTCGTTGATGGAGCATCTGCGGCTGGTGCTGCTGCACCGCGCAGCTTGAATTGGCGCATCGTTGACATCGTCGTGGCCTCCGTGCTGGGCGTGGCGTGCGGTTTCGTGTTCCTGGTATGGAACACGGTGGGATACGCATGGTTCGAGGCCATGGACGCGCTGACCCCGGGGCTGGGAGGCATCGCTACTGGTATCTGGTTGATTGGTGGCGTCATCGGTGGCCTGATTATCCGTAAGCCGGGCGCGGCGCTCTACGTGGAACTGCTGGCAGCCATCGTGTCCGCGGTGCTGGGATCCCAATGGGGCCCGAGCACGGTGTACTCCGGTATCGCGCAAGGCATAGGCGTGGAGATTGTGTTGGCTATCTTCCTGTACCGTCGTTTTGGTCTAGTCATTGCGATGCTTGGCGGCATGGCCGCTGGCTGGGGTGCGTTCGTGCTGGAGCTGTTTACTTCTGGAAACTTGGGCAAGACCCTGCAATTCAACCTCATCTACCTGGTGACGCTGAGCATCTCTGGAGCCATTTTGGCGGGTGCTGTGGGCTATGTTGTCGTCAACGCGTTGGCCAAGACCGGTGCCCTAGACCGCTTCGCAGTCGGCCGCGAACAGCACAGCGCCTAGCACCGCTCATGAAGAACATGGGTGTGGGGCCCGGCGGCGGTGCGGGTGTGCCAGGAGGTATGTCAACGGGGGCAACCAAACTTGTCGCCCGCGGCTATGGCTGGACGCATGCGGGTAGGCGTGCGCCGGCGCTGGCGGATATCGACCTTGTGGTTGAGCCGGGGGAGAAGGTGCTGCTGTGTGGTGATTCCGGTTCAGGAAAGTCCACGCTGCTCGCGGCCATAGCGGGTGTGCTCGGCGGGGATGATGAAGGTACGCGAGTCGGCGAGATTTTGTTGGAGGATGCGTCCGGTTATGTGGAGCCGCCAGGGCGCACGATCCCGGTGGGGCTGGTGCTGCAGGACCCAGACTCGCAGGTCATTGCTGCACGCGTTGGTGATGACGTGGCCTTTGGCTGCGAGAATCTGGCTTATCCGCGTCCTGAGATTTGGCAGCGGGTGTCTGCGGCGCTATCGATGGTGGGTCCTGATGTTGACTTGTCGTTCCCCACGGAGCGTCTCTCCGGAGGGCAGAAGCAGCGCCTAGCTTTAGCTGGTGTTATTGCGATGGGGGCGGGCATGGTGCTGCTCGATGAACCCACTGCGAACCTCGACCCAGAAGGCGCGCTGGAAGTCATCGAGGCGGTGTCCACCATGGTGGAGCGCACCGGCGCGACTCTCATCGTGGTCGAGCATCAACACGCGGCGTGGGAAGGGGTACTCGACCGCGCGATTGAGCTCAAGGACGGGCGCATCGTCGCTGACGGTCCGGTGGATAGCGTTGTCGCTCAGCGTTCGGTGATCGGCCTGCCGCAGGCGCGGGGGGACGGGGAGACGTCGTCAAGCAGCGCTGGGGGAGTGCCGGAATCGGCGGCGTTGTGGAGCACCGACCTGGTGACCCGTTTCGGTCCACCGCGCAGTTTTAGGCTGCCGCGGGGGAAATCCACGGTGATTACTGGGCCGAATGGTGCGGGCAAGACCACGTGGCTGATGACGGTGGCGGGGTTGCTTCCCGCAAAGTCAGGGGAGATTGGTGTGGCAGAGTACGTGCGGCGGGGGCTGAAGGGCTCGCCGTTGACGTGGAAGTCCCGGGAGTTGGCGGACCGCATTGGGTTCGTCTTCCAGAACCCCGAGCACCAGTTCGTCGCCCGCACCGTGGCGGAGGAACTGCGCGTGGCACCCCGGGTCATGCGCCGCGAGGTGCCAGAGAAGCGGATTGATCAGCTCGTGGAGTCGCTGCGCCTGGGGCATGTGCTCAACGCTAATCCGTTTACGCTGTCCGGTGGGGAGAAGCGCAGGTTGTCCGTGGCCACGGCGTTGGTCACCGCACCCGAGGTGCTTCTTCTTGATGAGCCCACTTTCGGCCAGGACCCTCATACCTTCACCGAGCTGGTGTGGCTATTGCGGCGCATGGCGGATGAGGGGACGACGATTGCGTCGGTGACCCATGATCCGTTATTCATTTCTGCGCTGGGTGACCACCGAGTGGAGGTGAGCCGTGGCTAGTACAAATCTTTTGCGCGGGATGAATCCGCTAACGCGCATCTTCCTGATGTTCGTGTGGGTTACGCCCTTGTTGCTCTCCGTGGATTGGGTCTCTGCGGCCGTGTCCTTGGGAATGACGCTGCTCTTCGCGCCGCTGTGTGGGGTGTCGTGGACGCGGTTGTTTAAAGCCGGTTGGTTCCTCTTTCTTATTGCGCCGCTGTCGGGAATCTCGATGCTGCTCTACGGGGAGCCCGGCGGGCGGGAGTACTTCAGCTGGTGGCTGATGACGGTCACGGATAACTCGCTGGAGCTGGCCCTCGCCATCACCCTGCGCGTGCTGGCGGTGGCGCTGCCCATGGTGGTGTTGGCGCGGGATATTGACCCGACGGAGCTTGGTGACGCCCTCTCCCAGATCCTCAAGCTTCCCTCCCGCTTTGTCATCGGGGCAGTGGCCGGGGTGCGCATGATGACGCTGTTCAAATCCGACTGGCAGTACCTCGCCATGGCGCGGCGCGCGCGTGGGCTGAGCGACCAAGGCCGCATCAAGCACCTCATCACCATGTCCTTCGGGTTGTTGGTGTTAGCCCTGCGCCGCGGAGGCAAGTTGGCCACGGCGATGGAGGCGCGCGGGTTTGGCCGCACCCCGCCGGGCGGTGGCCAGCGCACGTGGGCGCGGCCCTCCCGCCTAGTCGCGCGGGACTGGCTAGCCATGGTGGTGGGAGCCGGCCTCGCGGCGCTACCGGTGGTAGTTTCGGTTCTCAGTGGGTCCTGGAGATTCTTCGGACTCTAGGACGAACTCTCGCAACGCTGCACGCTAGACGTACCCAGAAGTGGTGAAAGAACACATGCAGGACACGGACCGCACGGACCATCGGGAAGGCGGTAAGGACACTGCCCAAACTCACGCCGCAGAGATGGACAGGCTCTTAAACGATGTGCTGTCGCTCGCGGCAGCGCGCAAGCGCCCGATGCGCCCGGTCACCGTGCTTATCGACGGCCCCTCCGGCGCCGGCAAGACCTGGACCGCTGCGGCCCTGGCGGAGCGTACCGGGTGGCGGGTAGTCCACCTGGACGAGTTCTACCCCGGCTGGCACGGGTTGGAAGAAGGCTCCGCCATGGTGGCGGAGCAAGTGCTGCGGGAGAATAACCCGGGCTACTGGCGCTGGGATTGGGAGGCCAACGCGCCGAAGGATTGGGCCAGCGTGGATGAGCGCGATGATCTGATCGTCGAGGGCGTGGGTTCAGTCACTGGGGCCACCGTGGACGTCGCCAAGCAGCGCGGCTGCGTGGTAACCGTGCACATCGACGGCCCACGCGAGAAGCGCCGCGAGCGCGCCCTCGAGCGTGACCCCGGTTATGAAGAGTGGTTCGAAACGTGGGAGCGGCAGGAAAAAGAGCACTTTGCCGAGCGCGCAGTAGACGCGGACCTGACCTGGGAGTGGCGCTAGTACGCGCCGGTTACTGAGGCAACTGGGGGGAGCCACAGGCCGGATTTGGGCAGATCAGCGCGCCGGTGGTAGTCTGTCCAAGGTTTCATCTTTATGGATGAAAAGTCTGATCGACATCTCAGCCGGTATCTGGTTGAGGAGCGTTCTGGACATGCGGTAGGGCCCCGGAGAAGAGCCCCTATTTTTGCATGTTTGGGCGAGTCAAGCGGTCAGTTCAAGCCGAAGTCATAGAGAAAGACTAGATTTATGCCAACTATTCAGCAGCTGGTCCGCAAGGGCCGCCACGACAAGAAGGCCAAGGTTGCTACGGCCGCCCTGAAGGGCTCCCCGCAGCGCCGTGGCGTGTGCACCCGCGTGTACACCACCACCCCGAAGAAGCCGAACTCGGCTCTGCGTAAGGTTGCCCGTGTGCGCCTGACCTCCGGTATCGAGGTTTCCGCCTACATTCCGGGCGAGGGCCACAACCTGCAGGAGCACTCCATGGTGCTCGTCCGCGGTGGTCGTGTGAAGGACCTCCCGGGTGTTCGCTACAAGATTATCCGCGGCGCACTGGATACCCAGGGCGTGAAGGACCGTAAGCAGGCTCGTTCCCGCTACGGCGCAAAGAAGGGACAGTAATCAACAATGCGTAAGAATGCTGCACCGAAGCGTCCTGTAGTTAAGGACCCGGTTTACAACTCCGAGCAGGTCACCATGCTCGTCAACAAGATCCTCCAGGACGGCAAGAAGTCCACCGCTGAGCGCATCGTCTACGGTGCTCTCGAGGCTTGCCGCGAGAAGACCGGCACCGATCCGGTCGGCACCCTGGAGAAGGCCCTGGGCAACATCCGCCCGGACCTCGAGGTTCGCTCCCGCCGTGTTGGTGGCGCTACCTACCAGGTTCCGGTTGAGGTTAAGCCCGCCCGTTCCAACACCCTGGCTCTGCGTTGGCTGGTGACCTTCACCCGCCAGCGTCGTGAGAACACCATGATCGAGCGCCTCGCAAACGAGATTCTCGATGCATCCAACGGCCTGGGCGCTTCCGTTAAGCGTCGTGAGGATACTCACAAGATGGCTGAAGCCAACCGCGCCTTCGCCCACTACCGCTGGTAATACCTGCGGTATAACCCGCCACACGGCATTATGGCTCGAACAGCGATATCATCGTTTACCTGCGCTGACAGTGCGTGCACGCGCTCCCTTCGGCGGAGCAGCGCACGCTAGTCGGTGCGGAACCTAAACCTTAATAGCGTTGTTCGGGCCATTTTTTATGGCGTAGGGCTTAAAGCCCTGCGCCCTCACGCTGACGCGAAAGCCCGGACGTGGCAAAATAGACCAAGACCTATCCATGAAGACGTCATTCTATGTGAGTCGGTCACAAGCTGGCTCGGGCGTCGACGACAATTAAGTTGGGGTATTTACTGTGGCACAACAAGTGCTTAAGGACCTAAACAAGGTCCGTAACATCGGCATCATGGCTCACATCGATGCTGGTAAGACCACTACGACTGAGCGTATTCTCTTCTACACCGGCATCAACCGTAAGGTCGGCGAGACCCACGACGGTGCTTCCACCACCGACTGGATGGAGCAGGAGAAGGAGCGCGGCATCACCATTACGTCCGCCGCCGTTACCTGTTTCTGGAAGAACAACCAGATCAACATCATCGACACCCCGGGCCACGTTGACTTCACCGTTGAGGTTGAGCGCTCCCTGCGTGTTCTCGATGGTGCTGTTGCCGTCTTCGACGGTAAGGAAGGCGTCGAGCCGCAGTCCGAGCAGGTGTGGCGTCAGGCCGCTAAGTACGACGTTCCGCGTATCTGCTTCGTCAACAAGATGGACAAGATGGGTGCGGACTTCTACTTCACCGTCCAGACCATCATCGACCGCCTCGGTGCTAAGCCGTTGGTTCTGCAGCTGCCGATCGGCGCTGAAGATGACTTCGACGGCGTCGTCGACCTCATCGACATGCAGGCCGTGACCTGGCGCGGCAAGGTCGAGACCGGCGCCGAGCCCACCATCGAGGAGATCCCGGCCGACCTGCAGGAGAAGGCCGAGGAGTACCGCGAGAAGCTGCTCGAGGCCGTCGCTGAGTCCGACGAGGCCCTCATGGAGAAGTACTTTGGTGGCGAGGAGCTGACCAAGGAAGAAATCCAGACCGCCATCCGCAAGATGACCGTCGCCTCTGAGATTTACCCGGTCCTGTGTGGTACCGCTTACCGCAACAAGGGCATCCAGCCGCTTCTCGACGCCGTCGTGGCATACCTCCCGAACCCGCTCGACGTCGGTGAGATCACCGGCCACGCTGTGGGCAACGAGGATGAGGTCATCACCCGTAAGCCGTCCGTGGAGTCCCCGTTCTCCGCACTGGCCTTCAAGATTGCTGCTCACCCGTTCTTCGGTCAGCTGACCTTCACCCGCGTGTACTCCGGCCAGGTTCTGCCGGGCACCGAGGTTATGAACTCCACCAAGGGTAAGAAGGAGCGCATCGGCAAGCTGTTCCAGATGCACGCCAACAAGGAGAACCCGGTGGAGCAGGCGGATGCCGGCAACATTTACGCCGTCATTGGTCTGAAGGAAACCACCACCGGTGACACCCTGTGTGACAAGGACAACCAGATCATCCTGGAGTCCATGGACTTCCCGGACCCGGTTATCAAGGTCTCCATCGAGCCGAAGACCAAGGCCGACCAGGAGAAGCTGGGTACCGCTATTCAGAAGCTGGCTGCCGAGGATCCGACGTTCACCGTCGAGCTCGACGAAGAGACCGGCCAGACCGTTATCGGCGGTATGGGCGAGCTCCACCTCGACGTCCTGGTGGACCGCATGAAGCGCGAGTTCAAGGTTGAGGCAAACATCGGTAACCCGCAGGTTGCCTACCGCGAGACCATCCGCAAGAAGGTCGAGTCCCTGGACTACACCCACAAGAAGCAGACTGGTGGTTCCGGTCAGTTCGCGAAGGTCATCGTCACCATCGAGCCTTACAACCCGGATCCGGAAGAGCTGGAAGAGGGCGAGTCCGCAACCTACAAGTTCGAGAACGCCGTCACCGGTGGCCGCGTTCCGAAGGAGTACATCCCGTCTGTCGACGCTGGTATCCAGGACGCTATGCAGTACGGCTTCGTCGCTGGCTTCCCGCTGGTGAACATCAAGGCCACCCTTGAGGACGGCGCTTACCACGACGTCGACTCCTCTGAGATGGCCTTCAAGCTGGCCGGTTCTCAGGTCCTCAAGGAGGCCGTCGCCAAGGCAAAGCCGGTTCTGCTCGAGCCGATCATGGCCGTTGAGGTCGTCACCCCGGAGGAGTACATGGGCACCGTCAACGGTGACATCTCCTCCCGCCGCGGCCAGGTCTTCGCTATGGAGGACCGCTCCGGCGCCAAGGTGGTTAAGGCTAAGGTCCCGCTGTCCGAGATGTTCGGCTACATCGGTGACCTGCGTTCTTCCACCGCAGGCCGTGCAAACTTCACCATGGTCTTCGATTCCTACGCTGAGGTTCCGTCCTCCGTGGCACAGGCCATCATCGAGGAGCGCACCGGCGCCAAGGCCTAAGGTTTAAGGGGGGTCCGATGGACTCCCTGCCTTGTGGGGCTGGTAGTCTTCGCCAGTAGGCACCAGCCCCAGCGCTGGGGAGGTAGCGGTCCGCTGAGTGCGTAAACATTTTGCGCGTTGAGCCGGCCGTTACCCTCCCAGGATCCTTTAAATTGATTCTTGTCGAGGGTCAACGTCCGCACCTGATGGGCGGGGTTACCTCCTATTTGGGCAGTTTGAAAAAACTGCGGCATAAATCTAGGATCGTGTAACTGGCACGTAAGAAAGCGTCATTAGCGCTTATGAGCTTCGGCTCGAAGTGCCAATGGCAATACAAACCACGTGGCTGCGAAATACGTAGCCGCCATAGAGTCCAGGAGGACAAACAGTGGCAAAGGAGAAGTTCGAGCGTACGAAGCCGCATGTGAACATCGGCACCATCGGACACGTCGACCACGGCAAGACCACCACCACCGCAGCGATCACCAAGGTTCTGGCTGACGCTTACCCGGAGGAGAACACCGCTTTCGCCTTCGACATGATCGACAAGGCTCCTGAGGAGAAGGAGCGCGGTATTACCATCAACATCTCCCACGTTGAGTACTCCACCCCGAAGCGCCACTACGCACACGTGGACGCCCCGGGCCACGCCGACTACATCAAGAACATGATTACCGGCGCTGCTCAGATGGACGGTGCCATCCTGGTTGTTGCTGCAACCGATGGCCCGATGCCGCAGACCCGTGAGCACGTGCTCCTCGCTCGCCAGGTTGGCGTTCCGTACATCCTCGTTGCACTGAACAAGTGCGACATGGTTGACGATGAGGAAATCATCGAGCTCGTCGAGATGGAGATCCGCGAGCTGCTCGCCGAGCAGGACTACGACGAGGAAGCTCCGATCGTTCACATCTCCGCTCTCAAGGCTCTCGAGGGTGACGAGAAGTGGGCACAGTCCATCGTTGACCTGATGCAGGCTTGCGATGACTCCATCCCGGATCCGGAGCGCGAGCTGGACAAGCCGTTCCTGATGCCGATCGAGGACATCTTCACCATTACCGGCCGCGGTACCGTTGTTACCGGCCGTGTTGAGCGTGGCTCCCTGAACGTCAACGAGGACGTTGAGATCATCGGTATCCGCGACAAGGCTACCTCCACCACCGTTACCGGTATCGAGATGTTCCGCAAGATGATGGACTACACCGAGGCTGGCGACAACTGTGGTCTGCTTCTGCGTGGTACCAAGCGTGAGGACGTCGAGCGTGGCCAGGTTGTCATCAAGCCGGGCGCTTACACCCCGCACACCAAGTTCGAGGGTTCCGTCTACGTCCTGAAGAAGGAAGAGGGCGGCCGCCACACCCCGTTCATGGACAACTACCGTCCGCAGTTCTACTTCCGCACCACCGACGTTACCGGCGTCATCAAGCTGCCTGAGGGCACCGAGATGGTTATGCCGGGCGACAACGTTGAGATGTCTGTAGAGCTCATCCAGCCGGTCGCTATGGACGAGGGCCTGCGCTTCGCTATCCGCGAGGGCTCCCGCACCGTCGGCGCTGGCCGCGTTACCAAGATCCTCGACTAATTCTCGCTAGGGCTTAAGGCCCTTCCTGATTAGCAGGTCTGAAAGCCGCTCAATCCCTGTTGGGGTTGGGCGGCTTTGGTGATCGCGGGCCTACTAGGCTTAAGTATCATGTTTGACCCAACCCGCATTGACCGCACCCTCGCCGCCTTGCGCGCTGCGTGGGAAGGTCAGCCGGATCTTCCCCTGGGAACCCTGTTCGGCATGCTGGCGGCAGAAGGGTACGGCTGGGGCGTGTCTGACGACGACCTCACGGCCCGCTTGGAGTCCATGGCCGCCGTCCACCCACCGCTTGTGCCTCTCGACGCCAACCTCGTCACCGAAGGCCTCTGGCTCGTCATCACGCCGTCGCACCGGGTGACGTTGGCTCCTCAGGTCCCCACCGCATCCACCTCGACGCAGCCGTTCACCGCACCAGCCCCGACTCAACACCGGGCGAACATCGAGCCCACTTCCCCGTCCGATTGCGTGGCGGTTGTGCGACCGGTCTCTAAGGAAGGCCAGCTTGGGCAGCCGGTGGCTTGGCGGGTTTCTGCGCTGCGCCCTGTCGGTCCAGGCCGGCCGCTCGTCATAGCCGATGCCGAGGGATTTGAGCACCGCTTCGGTGTTGTCGAGTCCGTCACCCGCCTGCGCGAGGACCATCGAGTCCTGTCAGGCCTCAAGCGCCGAAGCGTGGGGGACCGCGTGTGGTTCATCCGTACCGACGCGGAAACAATCCTCCTCGACCACGGCCTGCACATCATCGAGCGTAAGAATCGAGAGCTCATCCGCACCGACTTCGCCTGGCACCGCATCGAGGAGGGCGAAGTCGGAAAACCTTTCCGTGTCCACCTCTCACGCGGCACCATGCACACGTTCGGCACCATAAAGGAACTCATCCTCGCGGAGTCGGAGCCGTGGAGCTCCTCCGAGTAGTCCGCGTGTGTGGGAGTCTCGACATGGATTGCGACTAGGGATCACCGATGTGCCCGTTAACCTTTATCCGGTTGGCGGGTTTGGCCCTTTAAGGGCTTAACTCCCGGCGGGAAGCGCGTGAATCGTGGTTAGGGATCGCCGGTATCCCCGTCAGCGTGGCTTCGACTGACGGGTTCGGACCGTTATCAGGCGCGATGAGGTGGTTGGCGCTGTCCTCTCTATGTTTGGTGGCTGGGGTTAGCTGCTGTCGGGTGGTGGGTCTGGTGGTTGTCCTGCTTGTTCGGCGTTGAGTCTGGCTACTGCTTCTTGGTATTCGGGCATTGCGGTGATTGGTGCTCCCCAGGGCGGGATGAAGCTGACCCCGGTGTTAAGCCGGTACATGTAGCCACGCCCGGTAGGCCTTTGTGGGTCATCGTCGTTAATCCCGTTGTGGTAGGCGCACAGGAAGGTCAGGTTCTTAATGTTGGTGTAGCCTCCCGCCTGCCAGGGGATGAGGTGATGGACTTGGCAGTAGTCTGCCGGTTTATTGCAGCCTGGTCTAGAACACGTGTGGAATTCAGCGTGCAGGGTAAGCCGTTGTTTGAAGTTTGCTCCACGCTCTAGCCGGAAGGTGTCGATGGGTCCTTCAATAGGGTGCACGATGGTGGCATACCCTATTTCGGCAAACTTGTGGGTTAAAAACTCTGCCCCGGTCATGCGCCCACCGTTGGTGAGGTTGAGTTCGATGTCGTCCCCGTCGCCGTTGATGATTTGGTCGAGCTCGTTGAGGGTGACGATGATTTGGGTGCGCACCGCTGGTTTGGAACCGCTTGTTTCTTTGTTGAAGAAGATGTCGTTGGCGGCTTGAAGCAGGTCGGTGTTGGTGGATTCGAGTACGCCGCGCATGTTGGCGATCGTGGTGACATCGTCGGTTATGGAGAGTGTGTTGGGGCCTTGTGCGCGGTAGGTAATGCGCACGCCTGGTTTGGCTATGCGTTTAGAGCGTAGTTCTTTCAGGTGTGTGGCGGCGACGGTGGGGATACGGTGTGCGGGTGTGGCGGCGAGTTTGACTCGCAGGTTCCAGGCATCGAGGGTCTTTTTCACCTTGGACGTGTAGGACTCGATGAGGGTAAGAGTGCCCAGGCTGTGGCGTTGTTGAAGTGCTGCTTGACGGGCTTTGCGTTGTTTGCCGCTAAAGCGGGTGGGGCCGAAATAAACCTGGTTAAGGTTTGCTAGTTCGGCGGCATCGGAGGCAGAGGCTCCAAGCGCGCGGAGCTCATCGGGTAAGCCAGGTACATGTTCCACCAGCGCAATCCCCGAATTGCGGAGGCGGATGTAGGTTTCGATATCCCCCATGAGCACAGAGACTAAAGTAGGTCTCTACACCCCGCAACCGGAAGAAGAAAAATTCTGGGCGCGGGTAGCGGGGGGATAAGAAAAGCCCCTCAGGTGAGGGGCTTAAAGGCGCAACGTGCGTGCTGTGCTTAGGCGGACTGGACCTTCGTGAAGTGGACCTTGTACCGCGTATCCACATCCATCCCAGGGAACGCCGCGCGGAAGTCACTGTCATTAACCTCAATGGCGTCCTTGATACGCAGCAAGGGCGTATCAGGATCCGCCAACACTTCATACTGCAGCGTCGGCCGCGAGCGGTCGTAGGCCACGAGCCGCGAAACCTTCTCAACGCCTTCTACCGCCGCGAGGGTATCCGCCACCGCACCCGCAATCGCAGACATCTCCGTTTTAATCGCGCCTTCCTCATCGGAGGCATCCGAGGGCACCGCGTTAAACCGATGGTGCCGCAGGTTGCTAATGACGAGCCACAGGCCGGCGAGGCTGCAGATGATCGTCGCCAAGCACAGCGCATACGGCCACCATGACTGTTCCGGCAAGCCAGCCCACGTATCGTGGTCCACCCAGGACGCCAAATATGTGGCGAAGGAAACCTCGAAGTGTATAAGAATCGGCCACGCGCCCAATGCTATGAGCAGGAGCCCCAAGACAGCGAGAATCGTGCGGTCTATACCCGCGAGCGTCTTAGACATTGGCAACCTCCTCCTCGTCATTCTCAATCACCACGGTGATCTCCGGGGGCGGAGTAATCGCCGCAAGCGCCGCCGTTACGGCTTCAGTGACACGGGCCTTGAGCTGAGCGTCGTCAGTATCGCCCGTCGCGGTCACCGTGATCTGAGAGCGGCCTTGTGAAATCTTCGCCCGACTCCGCGCCGCTACAGTTCCCGGCACCCGCCGCGCCGTCGCCGACGCCACGCGGGCAATATCCACCGCGCGCAGCCACATCGACGCGTCCTCAGACCCAATTTGCACGTGCATTGCCTTCCGCGGCGCGCACGCCGCCCACAGCAGAATCAACCCGACGACGATGGCGACGCCCCCGGCGACCAGCATCCAGGTGGCGACAGTCGGCGTGGACATCACGTCGATGAATGGCTGTAGCCACGAGACACCGCCCTCCTTGGCACCCACGACCCAGGCTTCGCGCCCCGCGACGACGGCCGCGGCGAGCAGCAGAATGCCGACGATGATGGTCCACCCGCGCGCCGGCGGGGATGCCTTCGGGCGCTGGCCAAAGCCAACGGGAAGGGAGCTCTCACTCATGATGGACTCCTTCGCGGATAGTGATGGCACGCAGCGGCGTCGGCCGTGGAATGTCGACCCGGCGTGTGAACTCGGCGGAAGGCCGAATCTCAATGGGGCGTAGCTGGAGCGGCTCGGCGTGCGGGGTGCGTAGGGGAGCAGCCTGCGGGACCTGAACCCGCCGCGGCTGGACGGGGCGGGGAGCCTCAACGCGGCGCAGCGCGAATTCCCGCGGAGCCGGTACGGAACGGACGTCCACGGGTGCGGGTGTGGCGACAGCGCGCAGCGGCTGCGGCGGGGCTGTGCGAACGGGGCGCAGCTCGTCGTAGCGGTGCTCGCCAGGGCCGAAACCTTCCGTGCGCACCTCAACGTCCGCTTGCTTGCCGACGCCCCTCACCTTCACCGCCTCCGGCACCGCCACCGCGCGTACCGGCACCGGTGAAGGAACCGCAACCTGGTGAACCTTTGCGTGCGGTGAGACCTCTACCGGCTTCAGGGCACGTTCCGGAACAATCGCTGGAATCTGCGGGGTTAGCGGCGCGCGGGTGTCGACCGCCAGTGCGGTCGTGCGCTCGCCCGCGACCGCGCCGGCGACCGTCACGTTGACGCGGGTGGTACGAAAGCCCGTGAAATCGCGGACGGCTTCCCGAATCGCCGTGCGGACGGCCTTCGCCACTGCGGTGACGGGGGAGGGCCAGTACACAGCAATGTCGACGTCGACCGCCACCATCTGCGTATCCGGGTCCATCTGCGCCATCACCCGCGGAAAAGCGCGGCCGGCGAGGCCGGCTAACTTAGCGTCGACAGCCGCGGTTCCCGGCACGCTCGCAATGGCGGAGCTAATGACCTTTTCCATCGCACGCAGGGAAAAGCGGGTCCGCCCGGCGAGGGCGACCCCGGTGGAATCGGTGCTCACTAGCCTCGGCCTCTATCCTGGCCGACCACGCCCTTCCACACCGCGGTGAGGTCAATGCGGCCGTCGAAATGCGCGCCGATGACGCCGCCGACCGCGGCGAGCAGCACGGCCAGCGCGACGTACCACACGCCGAGGTAGATGAAAAAGGCCAGAACCAAGCCGGCAATCACGCCGAGGGAGGTGTAGTTCTTCATGGTTTTCCTTTAGTTCTGTGTGTCGGTTCCTCTACACCGCGTCGTCGAAGACAACGTCCACGCGGCGCGCCGCGGGCCAGGTGTTGCGGACGGTGGTGCGGGTGACGGCGCCAAGCTCGGCGAGCGGAACGCCGGTGCTGACATCAACGACGACGTGCAGCTCCAGGTGCGTGTCATCCTGCGGGGTGGGGCGGCGGATGCCGTGTATGCGCTCACCGGGAAACAGGAGCGCGACCTCCCCGAACCGGCCAGGCGAGAGCTTGGCGACGCCCCTCAGATCCGTCACCGCCGCCACTATGGACTGCGCGATGGAGGGGGTCAGCTCGGCAGGGGCCACGTTATGCCTGGCCCTGGGTAACCGCCGGGGCTGACTCGGTGGAATCCTGCTCTTCCTTCGGCAGCTTGACGTCGTGGACGACGACGTCAACGCGGTCCACGCTCAGGCCGGTCATGCGCTCGACCGCATTCATGATGTTGCGGCGGATGGCCTCGGCGAGCTCGTGGATGGCCACGCCGTACTCGGCGATGATGGCGATATCAATGGAAGCGGTGCCGTTGTTCACCTCGACGGTGACGCCCTGGCGCACGTCCTCGGAAGCACCGAAGGATTCGCGGATGGAACCCATCATGCGGGCGCCGCCGCCACCGAGGGCAGCGACACCGGAGACCTCGCGGGCGGCGATTCCGGCGATCTTGGACACGACGACGTCATCGATGCGGGTGGTGCCGAAGTCGGTCTCCAGGTTCTTGTTGCGCTCCGGTGCGGGTGCCGGGGTGGCGTCGCCAGCCTGAGTGTTCTGCTCGGCAACGTCCTTGGGGGTGGTGTTCTCAGCCATGCTCAATCCTTTTCGTTGTGTAGTTGGTACCTACGTCACGAGCTTATCGCCGAATGCAGAACGCGGGGCGGCGAGAAGGAAATCTTTGGCCAAAACGTGATGTTACCCACTGTTTCGGCAGGAGTTTGGAAAACGCGAGGTTACGTGCTTAAATACAGGGGTTGCTTTAACACAGCAACGTAGCCGCAGGCGCAAGCTTGTAGGGCGTTGTTGCTGGTAAGGCGAACATGACACCTTTGTTGTGGAGTTCGTTTCAGAGCTGCACGCGAAGGTCATCCGATCGGGCTAGGTCCGCGCTTGAGCAGAGACACCCCCGAGAAGATGGACCGGAGAAGGGGCATGGCAAATAAACAGCGGCAGTATATGAATAAGACTTTGGTTGCGGATCGATAGTGATCTAACGCCCCAGTCTTCTTCCTATTTACTTTGACTACGGGTCTTGTACCCCGTCACGAGCACTGCACTCTGGGCTTTGCCTTAAGTCACTCTCGTGGTCGTCATGACAGTCAGACAACTGGCGTTGAGCCATGGCTTCCAGCCCGGACAACGTTATAGAGAAATCGAGAAGCAATTTCCCACCGCTTCACGCCCCGGATAGGCCGGGTATGTGAAAGTGGGGAAGCGAGGAAGAGGATAAGCGTGGCGGGACAAAAAATCCGCATTCGGCTGAAGGCCTACGACCACGAGGCCATCGACGCTTCTGCTAAGAAGATCGTCGAGACCGTTACCCGTACGGGTGCTCGTGTTGTCGGCCCGGTGCCGCTCCCAACCGAGAAGAACGTATACGCCGTTATTCGTTCTCCGCACAAGTACAAGGACTCTCGCGAGCACTTCGAGATGCGCACTCACAAGCGCCTCATCGACATTCTCGACCCGACCCCGAAGACCGTTGACGCCCTGATGCGCATCGACCTTCCGGCAAGCGTCGACGTGAATATTCAGTAAGCGATCGACACAACGTATTTGGTGGAGAACAAACAATGAGTGAAAACGAGATCAAGGGAATTCTGGGCACCAAGCTCGGCATGACCCAGGTCTTCGACGAGGAGAACCGCGTTGTGCCGGTGACCGTCGTCGAGGCTGGCCCGTGCGTGGTTACCCAGATCCGTACCAAGGAAACCGATGGCTACAACGCCATCCAGATTGCCTTCGGCGAGAAGGACCCGCGCAAGGCCAACAAGCCGGCCGCTGGTCACTTCAAGAAGGCTGGCGTGACCCCGCGCCGCTACGTCGCTGAGATCCGCATGGACGATACCTCCGCATACGAGGTCGGTCAGGAGGTCAAGGTGGACATCTTCGAGGGCGTGACCTTCGTTGACGTCACCGGCACCACCAAGGGTCACGGCTACGCCGGCGCCATGAAGCGCCACGGCTTCGCAGGCCAGGGCGCTGCCCACGGTAACCAGGCTGCTCACCGCCGCGTTGGTGGCATCGGTGGCGCTTCGTTCCCGGGCCGCGTCTTCAAGGGTAAGCGCATGGCTGGCCGCATGGGCCAGGACCGCGTGACCACCCAGAACCTGAAGATTCAGAAGATTGATGCCGAGTCCAACCTGCTGCTCATCAAGGGTGCTATCCCGGGTGCGCGCGGTGGCCTCGTCACCGTTAAGACCGCAGTGAAGGGCGGTGCACACGCATGAGCAACCTCAAGCTAGACGTCCAGACCGCTGACGGTAAGACCAACGGCACCGTTGAGTTGCCGGCCGAGCTCTTTGACACCGAGGCATCCATTGCTCTGATGCACCAGGTTGTCAACGCACAGCTCGCCGCCGCTCGTCAGGGTACCCACAAGACCAAGACCCGCGGCGAGGTCCGCGGTGGTGGTCGCAAGCCGTTCCGCCAGAAGGGCACCGGCCGCGCCCGCCAGGGTTCCATCCGTGCTCCGCACTACACCGGCGGCGGCACCGTGCATGGCCCGGTCCCGCGTGACTACTCCCAGCGCACCCCGAAGCGCATGATCAAGGCTGCTCTCTACGGCGCACTGTCTGACCGTGCACGTAACGAGCGCATCCACGTCATCGAGGAGCTCGTCCCGGGCCAGACCCCGTCCACCAAGCAGGCCAAGGCCTTCATCGAGCGCCTCACCGACCGCAAGAACGTTCTTCTGGTCATCGGCCGCGAGGACATCAATGCTCGCCGCAGCGCCAACAACCTGCCGAACGTCCAGATCCTGGACGCCGGTCAGCTGAACACCTATGACGTCCTCTACTCGGACGACGTTGTGTTCTCCGTTGAGGCTCTGCACACCTTCGTCGAGCGCGCTACCGGCGCTGCCGAGGAAGCTAAGGAGGAGAAGTAATGGCTAAGCTCGCTAACCCGCGCGACGTCATCATCGCACCGGTTGTGTCCGAGAAGTCGTACGGCCTCATGGAGCAGAACGTGTACACGTTCTACGTCTCCACGGACTCCAACAAGACCCAGATTAAAGATGCCGTCGAGCAGATCTTCGGCGTGCAGGTTGCTTCCGTGAACACCGTGAACCGTGCAGGCAAGCGCAAGCGCACCCGCACCGGTTTCGGTCAGCGTAAGTCCACCAAGCGCGCCTACGTGACGCTCCGTGAAGGCAGCGACTCCATCGACGTCTTCGGCGCAGGCGCTTAAGCCCCACCGAAGAGCCGAAAGGAAAAGGAAGAATTATGGCTATTCGTAAGTACAAGCCGACAACTCCGGGTCGCCGCGCATCCTCCGTGTCCGAGTTCGAGGAAATCACTCGCTCGACCCCGGAGAAGTCCCTGCTGCGCCCGCTGAGCAAGACTGGTGGTCGTAACAACTACGGCCGCATCACCACCCGCCACATCGGCGGTGGCCACAAGCGCCGTTACCGTCTCATCGACTTCCGTCGTACCGACAAGGACGGCATCCCCGCAAAGGTCGCTCACATCGAGTACGACCCGAACCGTACCGCTAACATCGCCCTCCTGCACTACGCAGACGGCGAGAAGCGCTACATCATCGCCCCGAAGGGCCTGAAGCAGGGCGCCATCGTTGAGGCTGGTGCGAACGCAGATATCAAGGTTGGCAACAACCTGCCGCTGCGCAACATCCCGACCGGTACCACCATCCACGCTGTGGAGCTCAAGCCGGGCGCTGGCGCTAAGCTGGCTCGCTCCGCTGGTGCCTCCATCCAGCTGCTGGGTAAGGAGGGCAAGTACGCCATCCTGCGTATGCCGTCCTCTGAGATCCGTCGCGTCGACATCCGTTGCCGCGCCACCGTCGGTGAGGTTGGCAACGCTGACCAGATGAACATCCGCTGGGGCAAGGCCGGCCGTATGCGCTGGAAGGGCGTCCGCCCGACCGTCCGCGGTGTCGTTATGAACCCGGTCGACCACCCGCACGGTGGTGGTGAGGGTAAGACCTCGGGTGGTCGCCACCCGGTGTCGCCGTGGGGCCACAAGGAAGGCCGCACCCGCAACCCGAACCGTTACTCGAACAATATGATCGTGCGCCGTCGTCGCCCGAACAAGAAGCGCTAAGAGGAGGTAAACAATGCCACGCAGCCTTAAGAAGGGCCCGTTCGTCGATGAGCACCTCCTCAACAAGGTTGATGCTCAGAACGAGGCCGGCACCAAGCAGGTCATCAAGACCTGGTCTCGCCGCTCCACCATCCTGCCCGATTTCATCGGTCACACCTTCGCCGTCCACGACGGCCGCAAGCATGTGCCGGTGTTCGTCGAGGACTCCATGGTTGGTCACAAGCTCGGTGAGTTCGCACCCACCAAGACCTTTAAGGGTCACGTCAAGGACGACAAGAAGGGACGTCGATAAGCGATGAGTGACACCATCACCTCCGCATCCGCAACGGCTCGCTACGTCCGCGTTACCCCGATGAAGGCACGCCGCGTCATCGACTTGGTCCGCGGTAAGTCCGTAGCCGAGGCACTTGCAATCCTGAAGTACGCTCCGCAGGGCGCCGCTGAGCCGGTTGCCAAGGTCGTTGCATCCGCAGCTGCCAACGCTGAGAATAACTTCGGCCTGGATCCGCGCACCCTGGTCATCTCCGAGGCATACGCCAACGAGGGTCCGACCATGCGTCGTTTCCAGCCGCGCGCACAGGGCCGCGCATTCATGATTCGTAAGCGCACCAGCCACATCACCGTGGTTGTCGAGAGCCAGAAGGAAGGGGCCAAGTAATGGGCCAGAAGATCCATCCTCACGGCCTACGTTTGGGCATCACTTCCGACTGGAAGACCCACTGGTACGCCGATAAGGACTACGCAAACTACGTAGCCGAAGACATCAAGATCCGCGAGTACTTGGAGAAGGGCCTCGACCGCGCCGGCATTGCCGACGTCGTCATCGAGCGCACCCGCGACCGCGTCCGCGTGGACATTCACACCGCCCGCCCGGGCATCGTGATTGGCCGTCGCGGCGCTGAGGCTGACCGCATCCGCCGCGAGCTGGAGAAGCTCACCGGCAAGATGGTTGCCCTCAACATTCTCGAGGTCAAGCAGGTCGACGCCAACGCAACCCTGGTTGCGCAGTCCATCGCGGACCAGCTGGTTAACCGTGTCGCATTCCGTCGTGCAATGCGCAAGGCTATCCAGTCCGCTATGCGCCAGCCGCAGGTCAAGGGCATCAAGATTCTGCTGTCCGGCCGCCTGGGCGGTGCAGAAATGTCTCGCGTTGAGCGCTACCACGAGGGTCGCGTTCCGCTGCACACTCTTCGCGCCGAAATCGACTACGGCACCGCAGAGGCCCACACCACCTTCGGCCGCATCGGCATCAAGGTGTGGATCTACAAGGGTGACGTTGTCGGTGGCGTGCGCGAGTCCGAACTGAACGCTCCGGCGCAGGGCCGTGGCCGCGGTGACCGTAACGGTCGCTCGCGCCGTGGTGGCCAGCGTCGTCAGCGCGCACAGCAGAAGCAGGAGGGCTAATCCATGCTGATTCCTAAGCGCGTCAAGTACCGTCGCCAGCACCGCCCGACCCGCTCGGGTGTGTCCAAGGGCGGTAACCGCATCAACTTCGGTGACTACGCCATCCAGGCTCTCGAGCCGGCGTACATCACCAACCGCCAGATTGAGGCCGCACGTATTGCCATCAACCGCCACGTTAAGCGCGGTGGCAAGGTGTGGATCAACATCTTCCCGGACCGCCCCTTGACCCAGAAGCCGCTCGGCGTGCGTATGGGTTCCGGTAAGGGTCCCGTCGAGAAGTGGGTTGCCAACGTTAAGCCGGGCCGCATCCTCTTCGAGATGACCTACCCGAACGACGAAGTTGCCATCGAGGCCCTGCGCCGCGCTGGCCAGAAGCTTCCGTGCAAGGTCCGCATCATCAAGAAGGAGGACCAGTTCTAATGGCTACCGGTACCCCCGCCCACGAGTTCCGTGAGCTCGACAACGCTGAGCTGGAGACCCGCCTGAAGGATGCGAAGGAAGAGCTCTTCAACCTTCGTTTCCAGAAGGCCACTGGCCAGCTGACCAACAACCGCCGCATCGGCACGGTTAAGCGCGACATCGCCCGCATCTACACCGTTCTGCGCGAGCGCGAGCTGGGCCTGTCCGTTGCTCCGGGAGCTGAGGCTTAATCATGAGTGAGGCAAACGTGAACACTAAGAAGGAAAAGGGCGCTCGCAAGACCCGCACCGGCATCGTTGTCTCCGACAAGATGGACAAGACCATCGTTGTCGAGCTCGAGGACCGCAAGCAGCACGCCCTCTACGGCAAGATTATGCGCACTAACAAGAAGGTTAAGGCGCACGACGAGAACGAGACCGCCGGCATCGGCGACCGCGTTCTCATCGCCGAGACTCGCCCGCTGTCCAAGGACAAGCACTTCCGTCTCGTTGAGATCGTGGAGAAGGCTAAGTAAAATCTAGCCCTCCTCGATATCAATCAATGGCCCCCACGGTTTACGTGGGGGCCATTTTTATGCGCTCTTCACTTCCGCATCCAGCACGCCAGAGACACCAGCCTGTCAGGGGAGCGGTCTCCAGTTATGGGGATTAAGCTGCGAAAACGTGTTAGGGTAAGGCCGTTCATCTCCTGAAAGGCCAAACTCTCTATGTCCGCGTTCTCTCGCTCTCTGTTTACCCTTGTCTGCGCTTCCTCTGTTGCAGCCCTAGTCGGTTGCACCGCGGAGGAGCCTGCACCTGTCGCTTCCGACGCCTCCACCGTAGATGCTGTCGACGTCGCTGATTCAGCCACGGAGGAGGCCCAGGAAGAGGACGCGCACCCACAACCGAGCATCGAAGCGGCCGGACCCAACCCGACGCTACCAGCCGGCTATACACCTGGCTCCGCTGATTTTGGCTCGGCTGACGGCGCGAAGACGCCCAACGCACAAGATGTAGCTAAAGACGGCGCGGGCACCTCCGCTGCCAGCGGCATTGAGAAGTGCGTGTACCGGAAGGATCGCGTCCGCAGCGAGGGCAATCCTGCCGATGTTCCCTCCACTGTTTCGGGTACCGTACACAGGGCAAAAGCAGGCGACCTCGACGGTGGAGAGCCCGGCATCGTCTTGCCCGAATATGCCTCGGAAGAGGTGTGGGTCCTGGCCTTGGACGCGCCCACCACGTTGAGCGGTACCAAGAGCGGCAGGCCGGGTGAGGTGGAGGTTCGTGCAAACCAGGAATGCATCGGAATAGTCGGCAATGGGGATTTGTGGGACGGCTACGAAGGAATGAAGGCCACCTTGCCGATCGATGCCACGAGCGGATTCTGGCAAAGCGATGTGAGTGTCCCGATGGGCACGCTGCGCATGCCCTACATACCGGCAGATATTCTTTAGCGCACCCGCCGGTGTGTGAGCGCGATAGCGATGCTAAAGACGCTGAGCACCGCGCCCACCGCGAGAAGAAACGTGCCGATACGGTAGGGCGCGGCGCTGGCCAGGTCGACGGTGCGAAAGACCTTGAGCCACACCAGCCAGCCCGCGATGAGCGCAACCGCGCCCAGCGCGGAGATAGCGCGCAGCCCCCGGGTGGGGCGCTGGGCGGGGGAGAAGGCGTGGTAGGAGGCGTCGACAAGCGCGGCGCCTCCCAACAGCACCGACAGCACCACCGCAGCTGGCACCGGCAGAAGCGCGCCCGTGCCGAAGACGACGGGCAAAATGAAGGACACCGTCACCACGAGGAAGAGCAGGCCGTGGAGCCCGGTCGTGCGCAGGGGATAGCTCATAGTAGTTCCTCCACCTCAGAAAGCGTGGGCGGCTGCGCGCCCGTGCGGGAAACAGTAATGGCTGCGGCCGTCGCCGCAAAGTGCAGGATCTCCTGCCACTCCTCGACGCTCAAAGCGCTAATGTCCCGCTCCACCAACTGTCTTAAGAGCGCGGCCATCACCGTGTCGCCCGCGCCGATGGTGTCCGCCACCTCCACCGTAACCGGCGGGACCTGCAGCGACACCGAGTCCGTGCGCACGCTCAGACCTTCGGCGCCACGCGTGGCCACGACCACGGGCACCTGCGAAAGTGCGTCCTCACCGAGGAATTCAACCTCCTCCTCGCTCAGCTTCAACAGCGTGACGTGTGGCAGCAAGGACAACAAAAACTCGCGGTGCGCCGGGGTGGCGAAGAAGGGACGGATGTTCGGATCCAGCGCCACCTTCGTGCCCTGCGCCGCAAGCTCCTGGAGCAGCTCGGCATAGCGGGATGCGCCCGGCTCCAGGGCGAGGGAGACGGTGCCGAAGCAGGCCCAGGGGACGTCAGCAAGCACCGGCTCCACCAGCCGGTCCGCCGTGCCCTCCGTATAGAAGGAGTAGGTGGCCGAGCCGTCCTCCCCGATGTTGCAGACTGCCAGCGTGGTGGGCTCGTCACCGCGCTGCACGAGCGAGGTATCCACTCCTTCTTTATGTAGGCGCTCCACGAGCGCCTGCCCGAATGCATCCCGCGAAAGCCGCGATTGAAAACCCACGCTTGCGCCCAAACGACCCGCCGCGACCGCCACGTTGAAGGGGCCGCCGCCCAACGCTGGGGTGAGATCCGCCAGCCCCCCGCGTCCGCGCGGAACGAGGTCAACGAGGCCTTCGCCACACACCATAATGTCCATAGAGCCCATACTATCGGGAGCATGAACTACCGTCCGCACTTCCATCTCTCCCCGCCGTCTGGTCGCCTTAACGATCCAAACGGGGTCTTCTTCGACGGCGATAACCTGCACGTTTACTATCAGCACGACCCCTGCTTCCCACACGCGCCGAAGCAGACGGGCTGGGGGCACGCCGTGACTTCCCTGAGCGAGCCGCAGCCCTGGCGGCACTTCCCGGACGCGCTCTATCCCATCCGTGAGCACGACGCCCACGGCTGTTATTCCGGTGGCGCGGTGGTCGACGGCGAGGATGTCTGGCTGTTTTATACCGGCAACCTCAAGCGCGATGGCGTGCGGATTCCCTCGCAGAACCGTGTCCGCGCGGTTGATGCCGGCGGTCCGGAAGGCGGCTTCTATGAGCACGACGCCGCGAACCCGCTCATCGACGGGCCCGCCGCAGGTTTCACCGGGCATTACCGCGATCCCCAGATCACCCGCGACAAGGACGGCTGGCGTATGGTGCTCGGCGCCCAGGCGGAGGATGAAACCGGGCACGTGGTGCTCTATCGCTCCACGGACTTGGCGCAGTGGTCTTTTAAGGGTGCGCTCACCTTTGACACCTCAGGCGCTGAGCCGGGCCTGAGCCCCGACCTGGTGCCGGGCGGCTACATGTGGGAATGCCCGAATTTGCTCACGCTGCGGGACCGCGCCACGGGAGAGGACAAGGACGTCCTGGTCATCTGCCCACAAGGTTTAGATCCCGTGCGCGGTAACGCCACGCACTACGCCTCCTCCGACCAGTGCGGCTACCTCGTGGGCCGGCTTGAGAGCACGGTTTTCCACGTGGAGCGCGGTTTCAGCGAGGTGGACTATGGCCACCAGTTCTATGCGCCGCAGCTGGTGGAGAAGGATGGCGAGGCCATCATGCTGGGGTGGATGGGGCTGCCCGCGCAGGATGACACCCCGACTGTCGCCCAGGGCTGGGTGCATACGCTGACGCTTCCGCGGCGCGTCTGGCTGGAGGATGGCTGGTTGCGCCAGGCACCGCTGTGGTCGCTAGGGTCTGCGCCGACGGGGCCGGCGCGAGAGGGGTTCGGTTCGGTGGCCACGCTGCAGGCTGGGGAGGGCACTTATGCGCTTGTCGACGCCTCCGATGCCACCGCCTTCCTCGTAGCTTACGGCGGGGGAGAGCTGCGGCTCACGTCTGGCGAAGATGAACGCGTCGTGCCGTGTCCAGCAGGAACACTGGAGCTTGTCGCTGATGGCTGCGCGGTCGAGGTCTTTGCGGGCGATGGGCGGATTGCGGGGGCGTCGGCAGTCTTTGGCGCCGGCGACGCTCGCTGGCGCGGCTGGGAAGCCCGGTAGGGTGTGAATTTTCCTATATTTGCGCCCGAATGGTTGGCTTTATGTTGGGTAACGTGTCTAATGGGAGGTGACGCTATTTAATTCATCTCACTCTCCGAGGAGGCACGCCGGTATGGATCACAAACAGGTCGCGGCGCGAACACTCAAAGCAATCGGCGGCGAAGACAACATTGTGGCGCTCGCGCACTGCGCCACCCGCCTGCGCATGGTGCTGAAAGACAGCAAAAAGGTCGATACGGCCGCACTAGAAAACGATCCGGACCTCAAGGGCATCTTTGAGGCCGGGGGCATGTTCCAGGTCATCGTCGGCCCGGGCGATGTCAACATCGTATTCGACCAGATCAACGCGATGACCTCGAAGGATATCGCAGTTTCTACTGACAAGCTCAAGGACATCGCCGCCGACTCCGGCAATTGGTTCTCCCGGGCAGTGAAGGTCCTCGCGGATATCTTCGTGCCGCTCATCCCGATTCTGGTCGGCGGCGGTCTGCTCATGGCGCTCAACAATGTGCTGACCGCCAACGGGCTGTTCGGCGAGCAATCCGTCATCGAGATGTTCCCGGCCATGGCGGATGTCGCCGGGCTCATCAACCTCTTGGCTTCCGCGCCGTTTGCCTTCCTGCCTATCCTGGTGGGCTTCACCGCCACCAAGCGCTTCGGCGGCAACGAGTTCCTCGGTGCGGGCATGGCCATGGCCATGGTGATGCCGGACCTGGTGAACGGGTATCAGGTGGCCGCGACCATCGAGGCGGGGGAGATGTCCTACTGGAATATCTTCGGCCTCGATGTGGCCCAGGCGGGTTACCAGGGTTCCATCCTGCCGATCTTGGTCATCGCGTGGATTCTGGCCACGATTGAGAAATTCCTGCACAAGCACCTCAAGGGCACCGTGGACTTCATGCTCACCCCGTTGCTCACGTTGCTGGTGACGGGCTTTATCACCTTCATCGCGGTTGGTCCTATTCTGCGCACGGCGGGCGACATGCTTGGCGCTGGGCTCAACGACCTTTACACCTTCGCCGGCCCAGTGGGCGGCTTCATCTTCGGTTTGTTCTACTCACCGATCGTCATTACCGGCCTGCACCAGTCCTTCCCGCCGATTGAGACGATGCTGTGGAACGAGGGCGGTTCCTTCATCTTCGCGGTGGCCTCCATGGCCAACATTGCCCAGGGTGGCGTGGCCTTGGCGGTCTACTTCCTGACCAAGTCGGAGAAGCTCAAGGGCCTGTCGGGCGCCTCGGGTGTTTCCGCGCTCTTCGGCATTACCGAGCCCGCTATCTTCGGTGTGAACCTCCGCCTGCGCTGGCCGTTCTACATCGGCATGGGCGCGTCCGCAGTGGCCTCGACGCTCATCGCGCTTCTCGACGTCAAAGCTACCGCCCTCGGCGCCGCCGGCTTCATCGGATTCGTCTCAATGCGCCCGGAGGATTACACGCAGTTCTTCATCTGCGCCTTCGTCTCCCTCATCCTCTCCTTCGGCGTGGCCTTTGTATATGGCCGCTACCTCATCTCCAAGAACGGCTCCATCGATCCCGATGAGGTCGGTACCGCCAACGCCGACGTAGGCGGTGCGGTTCCTGCCGCCACCGCTGATCCGAATGCCTACCGCGTGGCCTCCCCGCTGGCCGGAAAGGCCATCGCGTTGGAATCGGTCTCCGACCCGATGTTTGCCGCCGGCAAGCTGGGCGCGGGCGCGGCCATCGAGCCGAGCGAGGGGCGCCTCGTCTCCCCGATTGATGGCAAGGTCACCGTCACCTTCCCTTCCAAGCACGCCTATGCCGTGCGTGGAAAAGATGCCGACGGCAACAACGTTGACATCCTCATGCACATCGGTTTCGACACCGTGAACCTGAAGGGCGAGCACTTTACCTCGCACGTCTCCAAGGGCGATGAGGTCAAGGCCGGTGACCTCCTCTGCGAGTTCGATATCGCCGCCATCAAGGCGGCGGACTACCCGGTGACAACACCTGTGGTGGTATCCAACTCGAAGAAGACGGGCCCAGTCCTCCCGGCCTATGCCACCGGTGCGGAAATCACCTTCGGGGATGCATTACTCACCGTGGACCCGAAGCCGAAACCTGCGGCTACCACCACCGCCGCTTCGGCGGAGAAGGCCTAGAGCCTCCGTCCGCCGATTCCATAAGTGCAGACCTGGAAGTACAGCACGGTCGTCGCCAAGCACTGCGCGTGCGCTTGACGACGTCCACCAGCGCCTCTGCACTTCCGGGTCTGCACATTTGGGTTTGGGAGGATGGGAAGTTCTGTGGGGGCGGGGAAACAGTGGGGTGCGCGATTTGGGGAAACAGTGGGGGACATGCTTGAATGTATGGGTTGCATATGGTCGGTCGGTGCAGCGCGATGCGTTTCCGAATCGCCACACCGAGACCCTTCGACCGCTGTGAACAGCGCGTTCGTCGCACAGCCTATGCCACGCAAGCAAGTAGACCAGGTGTGTCAAGGACGGAAATCTTGACGCACGTTAATCCAGGTCAGGAGACCCATAGTGATTCAGCAAGAATCGCGTCTGCGCGTCGCCGACAACTCCGGTGCACGAGAGCTCCTCGTCATCCGCGTTCTCGGCGGCTCCGTTCGACGTTTCGCTGGCATTGGTGACGTTGTCGTTGCCACTGTCAAGGAAGCCACCCCGGGTGGCAACGTGAAGGAAGGCGATGTCGTCAAGGCCGTCATCGTCCGTGCCAAGAAGGAGACCCGTCGCCCGGACGGCTCCTACATCGCATTCGATGAAAACGCCGCAGTTATTCTCAAGGGCGACAATGAGCCGCGCGGTACCCGCATCTTCGGCCCGGTTGCTCGCGAACTTCGTGATAAGCGCTTCATGAAGATCGTTTCTCTCGCACCGGAGGTGATCTAATCTTATGAAGATTCATAAGGGCGATATGGTGATCGTCATTTCGGGCCCGGACAAGGGCGCGAAGGGCAAGGTCATCGAGGCATACCCGAAGCGCGACAAGGTCCTCGTTGAGGGCGTCAACCGCGTCAAGAAGCACGTTGCTAACTCCGCTACCGAGCGTGGCGCCGAGTCCGGCGGAATCGTTACCCAGGAAGCTCCGATCCACGTGTCCAACGTTGCGATCGTTGACTCCGAGGGCAACCCGACCCGCGTGGGCTACCGTTTCGACGAAAACGGCAAGAAGGTCCGCATCGCACGTAGCAACGGGAAGGACATCTAACATGAGCGAGAACTACACTCCGCGTCTGAAGACCCGCTACCGCGAGGAAATCAAGAAGACTCTGAACGACGAGTTCAAGTACGACAACGTGATGCAGATTCCGGGCGTCACCAAGGTCGTTGTCAACATGGGTGTGGGCGACGCTGCCCGCGACTCCAAGATGATCAACGGCGCTCTCGAGGACCTTACCGCTATCACCGGCCAGAAGCCGCAGGTGCGTCGCGCTAAGAAGTCCATCGCAAACTTCAAGCTCCGTGAGGGCATGCCCATCGGCGCACGCGTTACCCTGCGCGGCGACCGCATGTGGGAGTTCCTGGACCGCCTGCTGACCATCGCGCTGCCGCGTATTCGCGACTTCCGCGGTCTCTCCGATCAGCAGTTCGACGGCCACGGCAACTACACCTTCGGTCTCACCGAGCAGACCATGTTCTACGAGATCGACATCGACAAGGTGGACCGCCCGCGCGGTATGGACATCACCGTCGTGACCACCGCTACCAACGACGAGGAGGGCCGCAAGCTCCTGCGCGAGCTCGGCTTCCCGTTCAAGTAAAGTAGCGCTTGAATCATTCCCCCGGCACTCCGTGAAGGAGCTCCGGGGGAATTTTTGTGTCTGCGCCCTTTTTGGGGTCTTGTTTCCCCTGAGTAAAGATGATGTCTGAGGTTGTGAGTAAACTACGAGCGTCTGAGAAGTCTGCGTCCCCCAGTGAGGTAAGAAATGTCCCTGAATGATGCTTCGGCAGCCGCGGTAAAGAAAAAGGTTGCGTTGCTCGATGAGTCCTTTGGCCGGTTCGCCGTGCGCTCCACCCTGGCGGGTGTGTACCTCGCCATCGGTACGGCGTTTGCTGCGGTGATGGGGATGGGCGTCGAGAAGCATGTGGAAGGCATGGGCTCGCTGGTCTTTGCCTGCCTGTTCGGCTTGGGCCTGTTTGCCATCGTCCTTCTCGGCGCGGAGCTGGCCACCGGCAACATGATGTACATGGTCTATGGCGCCGTAACTAAACAGGTGGGCTGGGGCAAGGGCCTGTGGCTGCTGGTGGTCACGACGCTGTTTAACCTGGTTGGTGCTGCCCTCTTTGCCGCAGCCATGGGAATGTCGGCCAAGCTGGGCGGAATCGACCCCAACCATCTCATTGCTAACCTCTCGATGGGCAAGCTGACCAAGGGCCCAGGCGGGCTGCTGGTGGAGGCCATGCTGGCCAACTTCGTGGTCAACATGGCTATCGTCGGCGCGGTCTTTGCCAAGGATGTGGTGTCCAAGTTCTTCGTCATCGTGCCGATCATCGCCTGCTTCGTGGGCCTAGGCCTGGAGCACGTTATTGCCAACTTCTGCCTGATGACCCTGACCTTCTTCTGCGCCAGCCCGCTGCCGGAAGGCTTTACCCTCGGCGCGGTGTTGGCCAACTGGTCCATCGTGTGGGTGGGAAACCTCATCGGCGGCGGCTTCCTTATTGGCGGCGTGTACGCCTGGCTTAACTCTGGCCCGGAGGCGTACCGCGACTAAGTTCGCCCGAGTAGAGGTTGAAGCGGTCGCCGCGGGCAAAGCCCACGAGCGCCATGCCGGTTTCCCGGGCGGTTTCCACCGCCAGCGAGGAGGCCGCGGAGACCGCAACGAGCATGCCGAAGCCGGCCATAGCAGCCTTGTTGACCAGCTCGAAGCTGGCGCGCGAGCTCATCACCAGGATGAGGTCGCTGGCGGGCAGCATTCCTTCCATCAGTAGGTGGCCGATGACCTTGTCGGCGGCGTTGTGCCTGCCGACGTCCTCGCGTACAACGACGGGTTCTCCCTCGAGCGTGAAGGCGCCCGCGGCGTGGATGCCGCCGGTTTTGCGGAACTGCTTCTGTTCCGCTTTCAAGGCGCCGGGCAGCTTGGCGACGATCCCCGGATCCACCGGCACCTGTGGGATTGAGTATCGCGACTGCATCATCAGCGCCTCGATAGAGGAGGTGCCGCACACTCCGCACGCAGACGTGGTTGTCGTCAGGCGGAGATCGGCGAGGCTGATCGCGTGGGGGTTGGCTAGCTCAACGTCGAGCAGGTTATAGGGGTTGCGCCCGTCCACTGAGGCACCGGCGCAGTAGCGCGCCTCGGTGACATCGCTGGCCTTCTCGATGTGGCCCTCGGAATGAAGAAAACCATGGGCCAGCTCGACATCGTGGCCGGGCGTGCGCATCGTCGTGGTCAGCGTTTGTCCGCCCACGCGGATCTCCAAAGGCTCTTCGCCGGCGACGGTATCGCCGCGGGTATCGACCTGGATGACCTCTCCGTGCTCATCGAGGCGCACCTTGGTCACGGCGAAGGTGGCGTTGACGCGCCCGCTCATCGGTTGAGGGCCTCCTTGAGCGTGGCGATGTGGGTGAGGGCCTCGTCGACGTCCTTCGAGGCCAAACCGACCAGGTACGCCGTCAGCGGGGCAGCGGGGCGCGATTGGGTATGCGCGACGTCCTTGGTCAGATCGAGGAGTTCTCTAACCAAGGCGGTGGCGTCGGCCGGGGAGACGCCGACAAGCTCGGCAGCCTCCTCAAGCCACTGGTGTGCCGTGCGGATGGGGTCTTGTTCTTCACTCATGACTTCCCATGCTAACGCGTTTTGGAAAACAGCATGTCAGCGGGTAAAGTAAGCCGACGGACTTGCATTTTTCCTCCTCCGCGCCGCAAAAATGGCGCTGGAGGTGCGCAAATGTGCCAAGCCGGAAGAATTGAACACATCTACTTTGTTGTAGGCCCCTCGCCGTAGACAGCGGACCGTTGTCTGTATCAAAGGGTGGCGAGCGCCTCGCGGTATTGACCGCGGGGAGCGTGAGTAGCCCGAAATCACACGGAAAACGCTTTGGTGAGCTTTAAGGGAACCGCAACGAGAAAGGTTACAGGTCACTCATATGACTATGACTGATCCTATTGCCGACATGTTGTCGCGCGTGCGCAATGCATCCAATGCGCACCACGATTCCGTGTCGATGCCGACCTCCAAGCTCAAGGCGAACATCGCCGAGATCTTGAAGCAGGAAGGCTACATCGCTGACTACTCCGTCGAGGGCCGCGAGCTGTCCCTCGAGCTTAAGTACAACAATCGTGAGCGTTCCCTCTCGGGTCTGCGTCGCGTGTCTAAGCCGGGTCTGCGTGTGTACGCAAAGTCCACCGAACTGCCGCAGGTTCTGGGCGGCCTGGGCGTGGCCATCATTTCCACGTCTCAGGGTCTGCTTACCGACCGTCAGGCTCAGGAGAAGGGTGTAGGCGGAGAAGTTCTCGCCTACGTCTGGTAAGGGAGGATTGACACATGTCTCGTATCGGTCTAGCACCTATCGCCGTCCCGAAGGGCGTCGACATCACCATCAATGGCCAGGTTGTCAACGTGAAGGGGTCCAAGGGCTCCCTCGAGGTTGAGCTGCCGGAGCCGATCACCGCAGCCGTCGAGGACGATGAGATCAAGGTCTCCCGTCCGGACGACGACCGCAAGAACCGCGCACTGCACGGTCTGGCCCGCTCCCTGGTCAACAACGCCGTCGTTGGCGTGACCGAGGGCTACACCAAGAAGATGGAAATCTTCGGTGTTGGTTACCGCGTCCAGCAGAAGGGTAAGGACCTGGAGTTCTCTCTGGGCTACTCCCACCCGATCCTCATCAAGGCTCCGGAGGGCATCACCTTCGCTGTGGATGGCGCAACCAAGCTCTCCGTATCTGGTATTGACAAGCAACTGGTTGGACAGGTCGCCGCGTACATCCGCCGCCTGCGTAAGGACGATCCTTACAAGGGCAAGGGTATTCGCTACGACGGCGAGCAGATCCGCCGCAAGGTCGGAAAGACGGGTAAGTAAGCAATGGCTAACACTGAAAACGCAAAGCGCACCCCGGTTGGCAAGGACATTTCCTCGCGTCGTCGTGAAGCACGCGCGCGCCGCCACTTCCGCATCCGTAAGACCCTCCGCGGCACCCCTGAGGCACCGCGTCTGGTCGTTCACCGCTCCTCCCGCCACATGCACGTTCAGGTCATCGACGACCTGGCCGGCCACACCCTGGCCGCTGCTTCCTCCATGGAAGCCGACGTGCGTGCACTCGAGGGCGATAAGAAGGCCAAGGCTGCCAAGGTAGGCCAGCTCATCGCTGAGCGCGCCAAGGCCGCTGGCATCGAGAAGGTCGTCTTCGACCGTGCAGGCTACAAGTACCACGGCCGCGTTGCTGCGCTGGCCGAAGCTGCTCGTGAAGGTGGTCTGCAGTTCTAATGATTAAGGCATACGGAAACATCAACGGAAGGAACGCCTAATGTCGGACCGTGAACAGCGTGACGGCGGACGCTCCGCCGAGAACAACAACGACCGCAAGGGTCGCAACAACGGCCGTCGTAACGACCGCCGCAACCACCAGGACAACGAGCGCGATAAGTACATCGAGCGCGTTGTGACCATCAACCGCGTCTCCAAGACCGTTAAGGGTGGCCGCAACATGTCCTTCACCGCTCTCGTCGTCGTTGGCGACGGCCAGGGCATGGTTGGCGTCGGCTACGGCAAGGCCAAGGAAGTCCCGGCCGCAATCCAGAAGGGTGCAGAAGAGGCTCGCAAGAACTTCTTCCGCGTCCCGATGATTGCCGGCACCATTACCCACCCGGTTGAGGGTCGCGACGCAGCTGGCATCGTCATGATGAAGCCGGCCGCTCCGGGTACCGGTGTCATCGCCGGTGGTGCTGCTCGTCCGGTGCTTGAGTGCGCCGGTGTGCAGGACATCTTGTCGAAGTCCCTGGGCTCCGACAACGCTCTCAACGTCGTCCGCGCTACCGTGGACGGCCTCAAGCAGCTGGTTCGCCCGGAGGAAGTTGCTGCACGCCGCGGCAAGTCCCTCGAGGAGGTCGCACCGGCCCAGATGCTGCGCAAGCGCGCAGGTCAGGAGGCATAAGCAATGGCTCTGAAGATTACTCAGGTAAAGGGCCTTGTGGGCACCAAGCCGAACCACCGCGCCAACATTGAGGCTCTTGGCCTCAAGCGCATCGGACACTCTGTTGTAAAGCAGGACACCCCGATTATTCGCGGCATGGTTCACAAGGTGCGTCACCTGGTCACCGTCGAAGAAGTGGCAGGGGAGTAAACCATGGCTGATATCATCAAGCTCCACGACCTGCGCCCGTCCGCAGGCTCCAATAAGCCCAAAACCCGCGTCGGCCGCGGTGAGGCATCCAAGGGTAAGACCGCTGGTCGCGGTACCAAGGGCACCGGTGCTCGCAAGCAGGTTTCCGCTGCTTTCGAGGGTGGCCAGATGCCGATCCACATGCGTCTGCCGAAGCTCAAGGGCTTCAAGAACCCGAACCACGTTGAGTACCAGGTAGTCAACGTTGCTGACCTCGCAGAGGCTTTCGCTCAGGGTGGCGACGTCACCGTAGCGGACATCGTCGCTGCTGGCTTGGTTCGCAAGAACCAGCCGGTCAAGGTTCTGGGCAACGGCGACATCAACGTTAAGCTGAACGTCACCGCTGACAAGTTCTCCAAGTCTGCTGTTGAGAAGATCGAGGCTGCTGGCGGCACCGCCACCACCAAGTAAATCTTTACTCAGTAGATTTCTTCCCCCTGTCCACCGCATTCGTGCGGGGCAGGGGGATTTTTCATGCCTATTGTGCGCGCGGAGCTAAGAAGAGTAGTATCACCCTTGGTTAAATCTTAGTAAGCGTTAAGGAGATTGTTATGTCGTCCGTATCTTCCATCGTGGCAACCGCCATCGCCGCACTTCTGCCCCTGGCTGGCGTTACTGGCCCCGTCGATGCACAGGAGATGCTCTCCCAGCCAGAGTCCGCCACCAGCACGGAAAACCTGCCCAGCGGCGAGCTGGCGGTGCAGCGCGAGCTGGCCCTTGCCACCCAGGAGCTGGGGCACGACTTCATGACCATCCGCTTTGAAGGCAATGACACCGCGCACATCGTCTTCCTGGAAACCTACGACCCGGATACCGACCAGGCAGCCGTGGACCGCGTGATGAAGGCCCTGGCCACCAACGGTTTTGATCGCGTCGATGCAGTTGCCTAGGAAGGCAGCGCGTTAGGCGTCGTTGACCGTCTTTTCATAGAGGCCGGGGAAGCGGCTGTCCGGGTCGGTGAGCGCTTTAATGCGCTCCGGCAGGTCACCGCCGTAGAGCTCGGCAAATTCTTCGGGGGAGTAGAAGGCTTCTGAATACAGCGACTTATGCCCGCCAAGCTCACTGACTTTAGCTTCGATGACGCGGTTGAAGGCGCCGTTTCCCGGGGCGGAGGGGTCGACGTGATTGCCCTCCACGCCCGACCAGAAGCCCACGTTGACCCAGGTTTGGTCTGGGCGCAGCGGATACAGCGGCCACGGGGCGGGGGAGTCAGCCGCGAGAGAGCCGGTGCCGACGAGGTCTTCGACGCCCTCGCGCAGTCGAATCGGGCACAGCCACACCGGTTGTATATCTGAGGCGGTAAAGAACCAGCGCAGGAATTCCGGCAGGTTCTCCGGGGTGACCTCGATGTCCTGCACCACGCGCTCACCCCGCGGCAGGCCCTTTGGCTTCTTGATGAAGTTGTACTCCAGCTCGTATTTCCGGTCCAGGCGCACGAGCTTCCAGTAGAAAGAGCTGCGCCGCAGCTGCCGCGGCCACACCTTGCGCACCCGCGGATTCTGCGCGCCAAAGGCTCGCGAGCACCAGAACCAGTCAGTATCCCAGCGCCAGATGTAATCGCGCACCGTGAGGCGGTCGCGGCGAATACCCCGGGCGTGCTGGAGGCTGCGGTAGAAAATCTCCTCCCTCGTGTAGTCGGAGGTCGGCCCATCCTCCTCCGTAAAACGGGCCATGACCAGGTAGGATTCCTCCGGAGAGAAGACCACGCCATCTAGGCCGTGGACATCGACGCCGTCATAGGAGTGGGTGCGGGAGACGTCGTCAAGCGTGCGTGCCAAGGACTCAAAGTCGTGGAAGCGCACCTCCCGCAGCTCCACGTAAGGCTTCACCGCGCGTAGCTCAATCTTGAGGCGCACCGCATAGCCCAAGGAACCGTAGGAGTTGGGGAAGAGGCGGAAGAGATCGACATTCTCTTCGCGTGAGCACGTGAGAATCTCGCCAGAGCCGGTGAGGATGTCCATCTCCAGCACGGATTCGTGCGGCAATCCATCGCGGAAGCTCGTGGACTCCACGCCCATGCCCGTCACCGCACCGCCGAGCGTAATGGTCTTGAGTTGCGGCACCACGAAGGGCATAAGACCGTGCGGCAAGGTGGCGTCGACAAGGTCCTCGTAGGTGCACATGCCCTGAACCTCGGCGGTCTGCGCAATCGGATCGACCTCAATGACCCCACCCAGGCCGGACACGTCGAGCCCCACCTGCTGCCCGCTGCGCCCGCGGAAAAGGTTCGAGGTTTTCTTCGCCAGACGTACGCGCTTGTCCTTCGGCACCGCGCGGAAGCTACGCAGGAGCTTATCGACGCCCTCCTCGTGCGCTTTCCAGCCTACCGGCGGGATCTCCACGGCATCGACGCTGCGGTGATTGCGAATGAGATCAGTCAACATAGAATTCCTTTAAGTCTTTAGAAGCGCGAATCTTCCCACCAGCGGCGCTCGGGCACGCCGGAACGAGAACCGGCCTCACCCAGCTTGACTCCCAAGAAGTGGTACAGGTTGATGATGTTGTGCTCGAAGCCCCACTCGGAGCCGGCCATATAGATGGCCCACAGGCGCGCGGTGGGCAGGCCAACCAGAGAGCAGGCCTCCTCCCACGTCTCTTTAAGGTTCTCGCACCAATCGTGCAGAGTGCGCATGTAGTCGAAGCGCAGGGATTCCGTGTGGACAACTTCGAAGCCGGCGTCCTGCATGCACTTCGTGATGGTGCCGGAGCCGGAGAGCTCACCGTCGGGGAAGATATAGCGGTCGATGAAGCCGCCCTTCGGGGTCTTGTGATTATCCGGGTAGGTGATGCAGTGGTTGAGCATCAATCCACCCGGCTTGAGCTTGCCGTTGAGGAAACGGAAGAAGTCCGGGTAGTTCTTGACGCCGATGTGCTCGAGTAGTCCGATGGCGGAGATGGCGTCGAAGCCTTCCTCGGTGACGTCGCGATAGTCCATGAAGCGGATTTCCGCGAGGTCCTCGAGGCCCTCCTCCTTGATCTTGGCCTGGCCCCACTCAGCCTGCTCCTTGGAAAGGGTTACGCCGAGGGACTTCACGCCGCGCTTGGCGGCGTAGCGCACCATGCCGCCCCAGCCGCAGCCGACGTCCAGGTGGCGGTCGCCCTCCTTGAGACGCAACTTGTCGAAGATGAGGCGGTACTTGTTTTCCTGGGCCTTATCCAGCGTGGCGTCGGGGGAGGGGTAGTAGGCGCAGGTATACGTCATCGAGTCACCGAGGAAGAGCTCGTAGAAGTCATTGCCTACGTCGTAGTGATCGGAGATGACTTCTGCGTCGCGCTCCTTGGAGTGCTTGGACAATCCTTCGTGTAGCTTGCGGCGCAGCCACGAGGCGCGCTCGACTTCCGGGACCGGCTGGATCTGGAAAGCACCCATCGAGGCCAGGGAGCGTGCCACCCTGGCCAAGGTCTTCGCGTCCGGGCGGGTGAACTTGTCATACATGGCGTGCAGCGCATCGAAGATGCCGTAGGGGTGTGCCGGGTGTTCGCCCTCGACGGTAATGCCGTCGGTGACATAAGCGCGGGCAAATCCGACATCCCCTGGGTGAGTAGCGATATAGGCCAAGCCCTGGAGGTTGTTGATCTTGACGGTAAACTGCGCATCGGCTGGGCCGGTGGCGGAACCATCGAAAGCCTCCCAGCGGAAGGGGTTGGGGCTGGGGACGAATGCATCGATAATCTCGGCCACGGTCATTGGGGAGAATCGCTTACTCATAAAACTACATACTTCTTTCGGTTCATTGGCTGGCAGAAAAAGAACGGCCATACTCCGAGACGCCCCGGGCGTCGCGGGGGAGGTCGAAAAGACGTAGGAATCTTGTAAGGACATTGCCTTCAGACAACACAGGCAATGGTAGGCCCAATCCGGGGATAGCGCTAAGAGAGAAACCAAAAAGGGGACCTCCGGGCGGCCATGTGCGGGGTTAATGTGGCGAAAGTGGCCAAGGCTGGTAGGGTAATGGGGTCAAAAGTGTTCAACCGTTCCTATGAGATGCCTTAAGAGGGCTCTCAGCTTTTGGGAACAGATGAGATCCACCCCCGTGCGCGGCGAATTCGAACCGCACAACAAGCGCGGTAGGCCAGGAGGATTAAGTAGTGTCCGCCATTTTGCAGGCTTTTAAAGATGCCGACCTGCGTAAGAAGATCATCTTCACGCTCGTGTTGATTATCCTCTACCGCGTTGGCGCGCAGATCCCGTCGCCGGGCGTTGATTACGCCACCATCGCCGGCCGCCTTCGTGACCTCACGGAGGAATCCGGCAACCTCTACTCGGTGATCAACCTGTTCTCCGGTGGCGCGCTGCTGCAGCTGTCGATCTTCGCCATCGGCATCATGCCGTACATTACGGCGTCGATTATCGTGCAGCTGCTCACCGTGGTGATTCCTCACTTCGAGCAGTTGAAGAAGGAGGGGCAGTCCGGTCAGGCCAAGATGACGCAGTACACGCGCTACCTCACCCTGGCGCTGGCGCTTCTGCAGTCTTCGGGCATTGTGGCCCTGGCGGACCGCGAGCAACTCTTGGGGCAAGGCGTACGCGTCCTGGCGGAGGACCGTAACTTCTTTACCCTCGTCGTGCTCGTTATCACCATGACCTCCGGCGCCATTCTCGTGATGTGGATGGGTGAGCTGATTACGGAGAAGGGCATTGGTAACGGTATGTCGCTGATGATTTTCGCCGGTATTGCTACCCGCCTTCCCACCGATGGCGTCAGCATCATGCAGAACAACGGTGGCCTCGTCTTCGCCATGGTGGTTGCCGGCCTCATCGTCCTCGTCGTGGGCATCACCTTCATCGAGCAGGGCCAGCGCCGCATTCCGGTGCAGTACGCAAAGCGTATGGTTGGCCGTCGCCAGTACGGTGGTTCGTCGACCTACCTGCCGCTCAAGGTCAACCAGGCCGGCGTTATCCCGGTTATCTTCGCTTCCTCGCTGATTTACATGCCGGTGCTTATCACCCAGATCGTCAACTCCGGCTCCCCGGGCGTGTCCGATAACTGGTGGCAGCGCAACGTGATTGCGCACCTGCAGGCTCCGAGCTCCTGGCAGTACATCGTCCTCTACTTCGTCCTCACCATCTTCTTCTCCTACTTCTATGTCTCGGTTCAGTATGACCCTGCTGAACAGGCGGAGAACATGAAGAAGTATGGTGGATTTATCCCGGGTATCCGCCCGGGTCGGCCGACCGCCGAATACCTGGGATTCGTCATGAACCGCCTTCTGTTCGTCGGTTCGATCTACCTGGCGCTCATCGCTGTTCTGCCGAATATCCTTCTGGACCTCGGCGTGGGCCGCGCAGGTGCCAGCGGCACTTCCGCCTTCGGCGGTACTGCCATCCTCATTATGGTCTCGGTGGCCCTGACCACGGTCAAGCAAATCGAGTCCCAGCTCCTACAATCCAACTACGAAGGACTGCTTAAGTAATGCGTTACGTACTCCTTGGCCCTCCCGGTGCCGGCAAGGGCACCCAAGCCGCCCTCCTCAGCGAAAAGCTCGGCGTTCCGCACATCTCCACCGGTGACCTCTTCCGCGCCAACATTGGTGAGGGCACCCCGCTCGGCGTCGAGGCTAAGTCCTACATCGATGTCGGCAAGCTGGTGCCGACCGATGTCACCGCCCGCATGGTGGAGGACCGCCTCAACCAGGATGACGCCAAGGATGGCTTCCTTCTCGACGGCTTCCCCCGCACCGTGGAGCAGGCCGATATTCTTGAGAAGCTCCTCTCCGACAAGGGCCTGAAGCTCGACGGCGTGCTGAACTTTGAGGTATCCGAGGACGTCGTGGTCGAGCGCATGCTCGCCCGCGGCCGCGCGGACGACACCGAGGAGACCATCCGCACCCGCCTGGGCGTCTACCGCGAAGAGACCTTCCCGCTCATCGAGCACTATGGCGATGCCATCATCTCCATCAAGGCTGAAGGAACCGTTGAGGAAATCAACGAGCGCACCCTGAAGGCAATGGGCAAGTAGCCCGTCTTTTTGTCATGGCTTTTCGTCGACGCACTAAAACCATCCCGGCCCGCACTCCGGGCGAGCTTGATGCCATGCAGGCGGCTGGCGAAATCGTCGGCCGCGCCCTGCAGGCGGTGCGTGCCGCCGCTGCAGTTGGCGTGAGCACGCTCGAGCTCGACCACGTAGCCGAGCAGACCATTCGGGATGCCGGTGCCGTGCCCACCTTCAAGGGCTACGGCGGTTTTCCGGGGTCCATCTGTGCGTCAGTCAACGACGTCATTGTCCATGGCATACCCAGCAAGGAGATTGTCCTCGCTGAAGGGGACCTTGTCTCCATCGACTGTGGCGCCACGCTCGACGGCTGGGTGGGGGATAGCGCGTGGACGTTTGGCGTCGGCAAGCTCAGCTCTGAGGCGCAGGCGCTGTCTGATGCCACCGAATGGGTCCTCCACGAAGGGCTTAAGGCCATGGTCCCCGGCAACCGGCTTACCGACGTCTCCGCCGCCCTCGAGCAGGCCACCTACCGCGCCGAGGATAAGTTTGGCGTTGACCTGTTTATTGTTGACGGCTACGGCGGCCACGGTATCGGCCACGAAATGCACGAAGACCCCTACCTGGCCAATGAAGGCAAGGCAGGGCGCGGTCCTATCATCCAGGAAGGCTCCGTCCTGGCCATTGAACCTATGCTGGCGTTGGGCACTGAGGACAACGCCGTGCTTGACGACGACTGGACCGTTGTCACCCTCGACGGATCGCTGGCTGCCCACTGGGAACACACCGTGGCGGCAACGGAGAATGGTCCTCGAATTCTGACGCAGCGTTACTAAAACGCGGCACTCAGGTGGGAAATCGGCGGAGGAAGGTTTATACTTTTCCCCATGTCTAAGATTCGCTCCTTTGTTGGTGCTCGTTCCCTACGTCGCGCCACCGCAATCGGCCTGGTAGCCGCCACTCTCTCGGTTGCCCCCGCCGCAAACGCGCAGACGGTCCCTTCGATTGATTCCCTGTCCTCCGACGTCCAATCCCAGATTGATGAGTTTGTCGGCCAGACCCGTGAGAACGCGTGGAACAGCCGCAACCAGATGCTGGAAACGCTGCAGAACGTTAACCCGCAGGCCGCTGATGCCCTGCGTCCCGTCATCGACGGAGCCATTGAACTGGTCTTCCCGGGCCTCATTGAGCAGAAGAACGCCGAGATTCGTGCGGCTCGCGAAGCTGCAGAGCGCGCTCACGCTGAGCAGGTTGCACGCGAGAAGGCCGCCGCTGAGGAGGCTGCCCGCAAGGCCGAGGCTGAGCGCCAGGCTCAGCGCTTCGATGTTGGCCCGTGCCCCGCGGATGCCCGTATCTGCGTGGATCGTGATGGCCGCCGCTCGTGGCTGCAGGACGGCAACGGCAACGTCACCTATGTTGCGCAGGGGATGTCCACCGGCATGCCGGGGCAGGAGACACCGGCCGGTACGTTCTACATCAACCGCAAGATCAAAGACGAGATTTCTTGGGAGTTCGGCAACGCTCCGATGCCCTACGCCATGTACTTCACCAACAACGGCCATGCTTTCCATGAGGGTTCCCCGGCATACCAGTCCAATGGCTGCGTACGCCTGACCCACCAGGATGCCGTGCGCTACTGGAACGATGTGCCGATGGGTTCCAAGGTCTTCATCTACTAACCCGTAGCGGTGAGTGCGTCACCGCTACACACCAACAGCCTCCCGCTCCTTTCAGTGCGGGAGGCTTTCACGTTTTCGGCGTGTCTGGTAGCGAAGTGCTCTTATCCTGCACTTACCGTATTTGGAAAACGACTCCGCGCAGCGTATGCTTTAGAGCTGGTGTCTGTACGCAGCCGAAGTGGTTGTGGAGGACACCAGGCAGTAGACACCAAACATGCAGGTGGGGGCGTCGCCAAGCACGGCGCGAAGAACCCCACCAGAAAAGTAGAGGTTATGGCTAAGGAAGGCGCAATCGAGGTTGAGGGTCGCATCGTCGAACCCCTGCCCAACGCAATGTTCCGCGTCGAGCTCGACAACGGGCATAAGGTACTTGCCCACATTTCGGGCAAGATGCGTCAGCACTACATCCGCATCCTCCCGGAGGATCGCGTTGTCGTGGAGCTGTCTCCTTATGACCTAACCCGCGGACGCATCGTCTACCGCTACAAGTAAAGACAGTAAGCCTCCTCACCCACGGGACGCACTTGATGCGTCCCTTTCTACCTCAGGCTGCGATGGCCTGAGCCCACGCTGCTAAGCATGCCCACAGTTCCCCGGCACGGCCCGGGGCGAAGCGTATGCGTGGCGGGGGACGGATGAGGAGAAAACCATCGTAACAACCCGAAAGGACTAGCCATATGGCACGTCTAGCTGGTGTTGACCTCCCGCGCAACAAGCGCATGGAGGTTGCTCTCACCTACATCTACGGCATCGGGCCTGCCCGTGCCAAGGAGCTGCTGGAAAAGACCGGCATTTCTCCTGACCTGCGCACCGACAACCTCGACGATGATCAGCTGTCGGCGCTGCGTGACGTCATCGAAGCTACCTGGAAGGTCGAGGGTGACCTCCGCCGCCAGGTTCAGGCTGACATCCGTCGCAAGATTGAAATCGGTTGCTACCAGGGCATCCGCCACCGTCGTGGCCTGCCCGTTCGTGGTCAGCGCACCAAGACCAACGCTCGTACGCGCAAGGGTCCGAAGAAGACGATCGCAGGAAAGAAGAAGTAACACATGCCACCTAAGACTCGTTCCGGCGCGCGCCGTGGTGGTCGTCGCGTCGTAAAGAAGAACGTGGCCGCTGGCCACGCATACATCAAGTCCACCTTCAACAACACCATCGTGTCCATCACGGACCCGCACGGTGCTGTCATCTCCTGGGCATCCTCCGGCCACGTTGGCTTCAAGGGTTCCCGTAAGTCCACCCCGTTCGCAGCGCAGATGGCTGCTGAGAACGCGGCCCGCAAGGCCATGGACCACGGTATGAAGAAGGTTGACGTTTTCGTCAAGGGTCCGGGCTCCGGCCGCGAGACCGCCATCCGTTCCCTGCAGGCTGCAGGCCTCGAGGTTTCCTCGATCACGGATGCCACCCCACAGCCGCACAACGGCTGCCGTCCGACCAAGCGCCGCAAGGTTTAAGGGAAAGGAAGAGGTAAGAAAATGGCTCGTTATACTGGCCCCGCTACCCGCGTATCCCGCCGTCTGCGCGTCGACCTGGTCGGCGGCGACATGGCATTTGAGCGCCGCCCGTACCCACCGGGACAGGCTGGCCGCAACCGCATCAAGGAATCTGAGTACCTGCTGCAGCTCCAGGAGAAGCAGAAGGCAAAGTACACCTACGGCGTGCTGGAGCGTCAGTTCCGCCGCTACTACGCCGAGGCTAACCGTCTCCCGGGCAAGACCGGTGACAACCTCGTCGTTCTGCTCGAGTCCCGTCTCGACAACGTGATCTACCGCGCTGGTCTGGCCAACACCCGCCGCCAGGCTCGCCAGCTTGTCTCCCACGGTCACTTCACCGTGAACGGCAAGAAGATCAACGTTCCGTCCTTCCGCGTTACGCAGTACGACATCATCGATGTTCGTGAGCGTTCCCAGAAGATGGAATGGTTCGAAGAGGCTCAGGACCGCCTGGTAGACGCCAACGTTCCGGCGTGGCTGCAGGTCGTTCCGGACACCCTGCGCATCCTCGTGCACCAGCTGCCCGAGCGCGCTCAGATCGACGTTCCGCTGCAGGAGCAGCTCATCGTCGAGCTTTACTCGAAGTAATCCTTCGACATTTTCATCTTTACCCCTTCTACCGGCGTCATATAGCGGGCGCCGACAAGGAGAAACTCCATGCTTATTTCCCAGCGTCCTCAGCTCACCGAGGAATTCATTGACTCGTCTCGCTCCAAGTTCGTCATCGAACCGCTCGAGCCGGGTTTTGGTTACACCCTCGGTAACTCGCTTCGTCGCACGCTGCTCTCGTCCATCCCGGGCGCGGCAGTAACCTCCATCAAGATTGATGGTGTGCTCCACGAGTTCACCACCATCAACGGCGTGAAGGAAGACGTTTCCGAAATCATCCTGAACATCAAGGGTCTGGTTCTGTCCTCCGACTCTGACGAGCCGGTGGTTATGTACCTGAGCAAGGAAGGCCCGGGTGAGGTAACTGCAGGCGATATCCAGCCGCCGGCTGGCGTGGAGATCCACAACTCGGATCTGCACATCGCATCGCTGAATGATTCCGCCAAGCTGGAGATGGAACTCGTCGTCGAGCGCGGCCGTGGCTACGTCCCGGCTGCCTCCACCTCCGGGGAAATCGGCCGCATTCCGGTCGACCAGATCTACTCCCCGGTGCTGAAGGTCTCCTACAAGGTCGAAGCTACTCGTGTTGAGCAGCGCACCGACTTTGACAAGCTGATCATCGACGTCGAGACCAAGAACTCGATTTCCGCACGCGACGCCCTGGCTTCCGCCGGTGGCACCCTGGTCGAGCTCTTCGGCCTGGCCCGCGAGCTGAACACCGCTGCTGAGGGCATTGAGATTGGCCCGTCCCCGCAGGAGACGGAGTACATCGCCGCCTACAGCATGCCGATCGAGGATCTGAACTTCTCCGTCCGTTCCTACAACTGCCTGAAGCGTCAGGAAATCCACACCGTTGGTGAGCTCGCAGAGTGCACCGAATCGGACCTGCTGGATATCCGCAACTTCGGTCAAAAGTCGATCAATGAGGTAAAGATCAAGCTGGCTAACCTGGGCCTGGCTCTCAAGGACACCCCTGAGGACTTCGACCCGACCCAGCTCGAAGGCTACGACGCTGAAACCGGCGACTTCAAGGACCCGGCTTCCGACGATTCCGAGTAAAGAATTCCACTGAATCGTGACGGCGCGACTTGTGCGCCCCGTCGCGCGCTCACTTAATCCGCACACGAGGAGTACACAATGCCTACCCCCAAGAAGGGTCCGCGTCTCGGCGGCTCCGCCAGCCAGCAGAAGCACCTGCTGAGCAACCTGGCAGCGAGCCTGTTCGAGCACGGCGCAATCAAGACCACCGACGCTAAGGCGAAGCTGCTTCGTCCTTACGCCGAGAAGATCATCACCAAGGCGAAGGCCGGCACCGTTGCTGACCGTCGCGCTGTTCTCAAGCTCATCCCGCACAAGGATGTCGTTGCCTACCTCTTCGACGAGCTGGCACCGAAGTTCGAGAACCGTGAGGGTGGCTACACCCGCATCATCAAGCTGGACAACCGCTCCGGCGACAACGCCCCGATGTCCCAGATCTCCCTCGTTCTCGAGGAGACCGTGACCTCCGAGGCTAACCGCGCTACCCGCGCTGCTGCTTCCAAGCAGGCCGAGGAAGCTAAGGCCGAAGAGGCTGAGGCTGAATCCGCTGAGGAAGCAAAGGCAGAGGCAACCGAGGCAGAGGTCGAGGAGACCGCTGCTGAGGAGTCCGAGGAGAAGTAAACTTCTCTCGCCTTAACTAGGCCGCAGTACCACCTTAGGTGGGGCTGCGGCCTTTTGTTATGCTTTCTGGGCTATATAACCCCGACCAGAACGTATACTCTATGACCCCGCTGTTTACTGTGCTGTACGTAATCGGCATCGTCTCCGAGGCGATGACCGCTGCGCTGTCCGCTGGCCGGCAAAAGATGGATCTGTTTGGCGTCATCATGTTGGGCGCAGTCACCGCATTGGGCGGCGGCACGATCCGCGACATGGTGCTGGGCGCCTACCCGTTGACGTGGGTGGCGGAACCGCGCTTCCTCTTGGCCGTGGTGGCCGCCGCCGTCGCCACGGTTTATATGTCCTTCCTAATGCACTATTTCCGGCATGTATTCTTGCTTCTCGACGCCCTGGGCCTTGCGGTATTCAGTGTCCTTGGTGCTCAGAAGGCCTTGGAACATGGCCATGGGTTGGTTATCGCTGCCGTGGCTGCGGTGCTGACCGGTGTCTTTGGCGGTATTTTGCGTGACTTGTTGTCCGACCGTATCCCGCTGGTCTTGTCCGCCGAGCTGTACGCCTCCATTTCTGTTCTTGCAGCCTTTTCTTATGCGGGATTGATGGAGCTGGGGCTCAGCGATGAGGTCGCTGGCGTCGTGACGGTATGCCTAGCGCTGGCGCTGCGCGTGGCTGCGATCTACTTTGGATGGTCGCTGCCGGTGTTTGAATACCGGGGAGCCGAACAACCCATGGACCCGCGCCTGCGCTTGTCTGCCCGCATTGTTCGGGATGGCGCCCGCAAGGCCAAGCGCAAAGCCGGCCAGGCCAAGAAGAATCTAAAGCACCCCAAGCGGGCTGGCTATGCCGCTTTGAGCAAGCTGGGCGTGAGCAAGAGCGCGAAGCGCCAGCACGCGGCCCAGGATTGGGAACTCAATCGCGAGTGGAATGCCAACGACTAGGTAGAATCAGCATCCATGACTAACGTTCGCCTTCGCCTAGACTTGGCCTACGACGGCACCGACTTCCACGGGTGGGCCAAGCAGAAGGGCGGCCTGCGCACTGTTCAGCAGACCGTTGAGGAGAAGCTGAGCATGGTGCTGCGCCACCCAGTGGAGCTCACCGTGGCTGGGCGCACCGATGCCGGAGTGCATGCCAGCGGTCAGGTGGCGCACTTAGATACCACACGGGCGGCGCTGGGACAGCGCAGCATTGACGGCGATCCCACCAAGCTGGTGAAGCGCTTGGCCAAGTTGCTGCCTGCCGACGTCCGCGTCCACGCCTGCACCGAAGTTCCCGCAGATTTCGACGCGCGCTTTTCTGCCTTACGCCGCCGCTACGTCTACCGCATCACCACCCATCCGCGCGGTGCACTTCCGACTCGCGCACGCGATACCGCGACGTGGTTCAAGCCAGTGGACCTGGAGCTAATGCAGGCCGCGGCCGATCAGCTGGTGGGGCTCAATGACTTCGTGGCTTTCTGCAAGGCGAAGCCGCACGCCACGACCATTCGCGAGCTCCTTGCCTTTGAGTGGAAGGACGTGTCGACGCCCGCGGAGCCGCAGCTCTACGAGGCGCACGTAACCGCGGATGCCTTTTGCTGGTCCATGGTGCGCTCGTTGGTGGGCTGCTGTTTGCGGGTGGGGGAGGGCTCGCGCGGAGTTGACTTCGCCGCCCATATGCTGCGGGAAGAAAGCCGGTCCTCCGAGATCCCGCTTGCTGATGCTCAAGGTTTGAGCCTGGTGGGCGTGGATTACCCCGATGCGGACCAGTTGGCCGCGCGGGCGGAGATGACCCGTGGTCGTCGCGCTGCGGAGGACACCGAGTTGGGTTAATCTAGAACCCACTGCGCCGTGGGAGGGTGGCGCTGCGATTCGGGGGAGGATTCTCATGGCACGCGCGTTGCCAACTACCAAGGCCCAGGTATCGGGCCACAAGTTTCTACTGCGCCGCCTCGAGCACGGACTCGTGTTCGGGGATATCCGTATGATTCATGATCCATTGAAAAGGCGCCAACGCGCCCTGCTGGGCGGGGTAGCCGCAGTAGCCTTCTTGAGTCTTGGCTCGGGGCTTATCGCCTGGATGCAGCCGGACCCGCAACCCGGCGATGCGCCCGTCGTGCGTTCCTCCGAAGGGCAGCTCTTAGCGCTGGTCAACGGCACTTATCATCCAGTGGCTAACTTGGCTTCGGCCAGACTCATTGCCAACGAGCCGGTCGAACCGCATGTGGCAGGGGATAGCTTCTTAGAAGAGATGAGCCTGGGCACCCCGCTGGGGATTGCAGACGCCCCCAACCTTCTTGCAAGCGCAACTGGGCAGGAACCAGGATGGTCGGCCTGCTTGGAAGAATCAACACAGGGCGCGAACTGGCAATCCAGCAGCCGCGTTGGCACCGTGACCGTGGTTGCGCACCGCGCTGTTCCCAGGTTCGATGAAGAGCACGCCGCCGTAGTGGAAACTGAGGGCACGCAGTGGCTGCTCACCGGCCAGGGGCGCGTCGTGCTGCCCGAGGCTACGAGCACACAAGGCCGGGTTCTGCGGCGCGCGCTGGGGATGACCGCGGAGACCGCCGTGTGGGCCATGCCCGCGGAGCTGCTCAACACATTTGCCGAACTGGAGCCGCTGAGCTTTCCGGCCGCCCCGCCGGAGATTCTGGATACTGGTGAGCAGCTCTGGGCGCGCACGGAGCAGGGTGTTTTCTCCATCACCCCCACACAGGCGGAAATGCTGGTCGGCCTGGGCGCACAGCGTTTGCCTGCGCAGGCGCAGGAGGTGGCCGCGCTGGGGGACGTCCCACCGTCCTTCAACCTCCCCACCACCCGTGTGGACTTCCTGTCCCCTGAGCAAGGCTGGTTGTGCGCAACTCACGAGCAAGGCGCCGGAACCATGCGGCCGGTGGCGGCCACGGTGGACTTGCCGGGGGACTCGGCCGCGCAGCGTTTCGCCGGCCTCCAGGCTGGCGTGGGCGTGGACAGCGGGCACGGCTACCACGTGGTCTCCGCCACCGGCAGGCGCCACGAGCTGGCTAGCGCGGCAGAGCTTAAAGCACTGGGGGTGGGGGAACCGGAGCGGGTGCCGTGGGAGATCCTGCGGCTGCTGCCGGAAGGCTCTGCTTTGAGCCGCGCGGAGGCCTTAGGGTCTGAGCACTGAGGGTGGCTACGAGGGCGAGGAAGGCCACGGCGCCGAGGAGAAGGCGAACAATTGGCCAGCCCTTGGCGGGTGGCGCCGCCTGCGGCCTCACCGCGACGGCACGCTCCTCACGGGATTCGCTCGCGGGCCGATAGGTCACTGCTGTGAGAGGATCAACCACCCCATGCCCGGGCTCTGCTGAGTCAATGATGCGCTGGCGCAGCTGTGCTGGGGAGTCCCCAGGGTAGCGCTGCGCCAACAAGGCGATCGTGCCACTGACCAGGGGAGCTGCAAAGGACGTTCCCTGAAAGACGGTGTCCTCCTTTCCCGTGGCCCATCCGCCGCCGGGCTCCAGCGCGAGGAGAACGCTGCCTTCCGCGCTGAGCGGTGCCGTGATGGAATACTCCGCGAGGTCGTGCGGCGTGGCCAGAGCACCAACCGCGAGGACGGTTTCGGCTTCCGCGGGAAAGACCACGTCATCCTTTTCACAGCCGCCGGCCGTCGCGTTTCCCGACGCCGCCACAACCACCGCCCCAGCCCCTTCCGCGCGCTGCAGCGCCGCGTCCAAGGCGGAACGATCGACCCGCGTGGCGGCTTCCGGCGGAACGCACGACACCACGGAGACGTTGATGACCTGAACCCCCGCGCTGACGGCGTCTTCGATGGCGGCAGCCAGGCTGGCCAGCGTGCCGGCCCCGGCGCGGTCCGCCTCATCGTTGTCCGGCGCTGGGGTCCGGTAGTGCGAGCTGGTTTGCCGGATGGAATAGATTTCCGCATCCGGGGCCACGCCGAGTTCCTTGCCAGCGATGACGCCGGCCACCACCGTCCCGTGCAGGTCGCAGTCCCGCAGCGGGTCGGGCTCCTCCGGGGTCACGAAGTCCGCTCCTGGCGTCACCCGCAGCTGTGGGTGGGCGGCCACCCCGGTATCGATGACCGCGACTTTCACCCCAGCACCCGTGGCAAAAGAATGCAGCCGCGCCCGGTACTCCGAGTATTGCGCGGAAGGCTGTGGTCCTGCCGTAGCGAGCGTGGCCTTCGCGCAGGCGGTATCCGGTTCGCGGGCGACGGCTACGGGCGCACACAGAGCACTGGTACCCCAAGCCAGGAAAACACCAAGCGCAGCGCCGGCAGCGCCTATTCGGGTCAGGGTATTCATGATCCCAACCCCCGAATGAGCTCGAAGAGCCCTGCCACGTGCGCGGCCAGCGGCAGGCACGCGGCCAGGGCGAGAGCCTCGGCGCGCTCGAACCACACGATAGTGGTCGGCTCAATCTGCCGTAGCTTGCCTGCCCACACCGGCACGGACAGCATGGCCGCGATGACCAGACCCGCAACGATGCTAAGAACCCACGTTCCCGTCGTTGGGGCGGAAAGCAGCTGCCACTCGCGTAGAGGTACGGCCACCGCGGCACACGCAGCAGCAAGGCCATAGATTCCCAGCGCCCACGCAGCGACGGGCCGGGCGTGGCGTGCCGCATGCACGATGACACCGCCCGCGACACTCAGGCACAGGGCTTGGGAAACAATGACGGTTGCGCCCTCGTGAGCGTTGAGCGCGACGAGGAGAAGGGAAGGAACGCCCGCCAGCGCGCAGCCCACTGCGATTCCCTCGTAGGCCTGCCCGGCGCGCCGGGCTTTGAGCGAGTTATCCGTAGGGTCCTCATCGGAGATGCTCAGGTCTTGTCCGGCGGTGGGAAGTTGTGGCACCCGGAGGCCAGCGAGCCGCGTGGTGAACAGGGGAGCGCCTGCGAGTAGGGCCACGGTGGCGGCAAGCAGCGGGGCGGGGCCAAGCAGGCCGATGAGCACGAGCAGGCACCACGTCGCGGCACTTGCCCGAGCACGTATTCCGCCGATGCGCACCAGATGGGAGAGCACCGCCACGGTACCCACGGCCGCCGCCGCAGCCACGAGTGGCGCGGCCGGAATCGCGGTTCCGGATGGGCCAGCAAAGAAGGGCACCCCAGTGGCCAGCGCCCCCGCCAGCCCGGCAGCCACGTGGGAGGCCGCGAGTAGGGAGCCGCGCCGGGTCCACGCCGCGAGCACGAGGCCGATTATCGCAGCGGCGGTGCAGCCAACCGCGGGAGACAGCGCGGCGGCGAGCAACGCGCCGACGGCGATGAGCCCCGCTGCGCCCCAGAACCCGGCCAGGCCGGAAAACTGCGCTGCAGAGACGTCGGCAGCGAGCGCCTCCGCGGCATCGCGCACAATCGGCGCCGGCGATGGCTCATCGGGGCTGAGCACGAGGACGGAACCGTCTTCCACGCTGGTGCGATCCAGCGGCGTGGTCATCGATATGGTCTTGCCCGCCGCGGTAGTAGCGCGCCACAGGATGGGGGCCGGTGGGACGTCGACAAGCACGAGCAGTTCCCCCAGCACCTCCCCGAGGCTGGAAGAAAGCGGCAAGGATATGTCCGCCTCTTTGCGGGTATGACCTGCGTGGATACGGACGGTGACGTGGACAGAATGCGCGAGTGCGCGAGTCATGGAATGTACCTCCCCCGAGAAAAATTTCTGGGCAACCCCTTGCCCATTGCCTCACATTGTGGCTTACTGGTGGCACGCTGTCCACCGCTTCAGGAGGCGGTGGAGTACTTCGGGGGGAAGGACTTTGACATGCGCGTACCCACACGCGTCGTGGACACTGGGCAGCCGGCCTATCGGGAGCCGGCACCACCGTTGCCGCAGGGCAGCATTAACGCCGAGGCCGTGCCGGAGGCGGCTCGCGCTCAACCCATGCCACTGGTTCGCCTGCTTATGCCGCTGGTCATGATCGCGGCCATGCTGGGCATGGTGGCGCTCATGGTCATCGGGGCGGGGGACGCCCGCCGGATGAGCCCCATGAGCCTCATGTTTCCGCTCATGATGCTGGCCAGTATGGCCATGATGTTTAACCCGCAGGGAGGCGGGCAGGATCCGGATGAGACCCGCCGGACCTACCTGCGCCACCTTAAGGCGCTGCGGGAGGAAGCGCTGGAGCGCGGGGCGGCGCAACGCGCGCATGAAGAACACCGCAACCCTGACCCTGAGCAGCTTGGTGCATTGATTCCGACAACGCGCCTGTGGGAACGGGACGCGGATGCCCCGGACGCCTTGGAGGTGCGGGTGGGGACGGGGCCGATGGCCCTGTGCACGCCCATTAACGTGCCGGATTCGGGCGCGGCGGAGGACCTCGATCCGGTGTGCGCGGTGAGCTTGCGCCAGACCGTGCGCGCGGTGGGAACGCTGGCGGACATGCCGGTGGTCATCCAACTGCAAGCCTTTCCCATCGTTGGCCTGGCCGGCGAGGATGCGGCCGGGGTTGCCCGCGCGCTGCTGCTACACCTGGCCGTGCTGCACGGTCCGGAAACCGTGGGCATTGAGTACCACGGTGAGGAGTGGGAGTGGCTGAAGTGGCTGCCACACGTCAAGGATCCGGCCCAAGCCCAGTTCCGCATCCGCGTAGTTGAGGAGGACCAGGCAAGCGGCGTTGCCATGCCGCGCGGTGACGAGCTGGAGGATACCCCCACAACCACCATCGCCGTGGGCGTTACACCCCATTCGCCGCTCGGGCGCCGCGCTGAGGAAGAAGGCATCTACCTGCGGGCGGAGGGCGCGCTCTCCGTGGTTACTGCCGCGGGGGAGGAGGAGCTGGGACGCTGTGCGCTTGTCGACGATTCCACGGCCCTCCTGCGCGCCCGTACGCTTGCGCCCTATCACCGCCCCTTTGGCAGTGATGCTGCGGCAGCGCCCCGGCACGGTCGCGATGCAGACCTGCCGACTTTGTTGGGCTTCCGGGACGTGGATGCGCTCGAGGCCTCCGGCATGTGGACAGGGCGCAGCCCAGCTGAGCGGCTGCGCGTGCCCATCGGCGTGGACGAGTCCGGGCACGCGCTGATGCTTGATGTGAAGGAGTCCGCGCAGGGCGGGATGGGGCCGCATGGTTTGTGCATTGGTGCTACTGGCAGCGGAAAATCGGAGCTTCTCCGGACGCTCGTCGTGGCGCTGGCCGCCACCCATAGCCCGGAGGAGCTCAACCTCGTGCTCGTTGATTTCAAAGGTGGCGCAACCTTCTTGGGCTGTGAGGAGCTGCCGCATACCTCCGCCGTCATTACCAATCTGGAGGAAGAATCGACCCTGGTGGAGCGCATGTATGATGCCATCTCCGGCGAGATGAACCGCCGCCAGGAGCTGCTGCGCAAGGCGGGCAATTTTGCGAACGTGGGCGAATTCAATGCCTCGGCTGCTGCGGTGGCCGAGCACGGACCGCTGCCGGCGTTGGTCATCGTGGTGGATGAGTTCTCGGAGCTCTTAGGCCAGCACCCGGACTTCGCCGAGCTCTTCGTCGCGGTGGGAAGGCTTGGCCGCTCGCTCCATGTGCACCTGCTGCTGGCCTCCCAGCGCTTGGAGGAAGGGCGCTTGCGGGGATTGGATTCGCACCTGTCCTACCGCATCGGGTTGAAGACCTTCTCCGCGGGGGAGTCCCGCCAAGTTCTTGGCGTGGTCGATGCCTATCACCTCCCCGCCCAGCCGGGAGCCGGCTACCTCAAGACGGATGCCGATGCCCCTACTCGCTTCCACGCCTCCTATGTGTCTGGCCCGGTCACGCGCCGGGTAGCGCCTGATGATTCTGAAATGAATGCGCGGCACGCCGCGCGCGTGGAGCTTTTCACAGGGCAGCGCGCGGTGGAAGAAGAGCTCGGCTTTGCAGAGCTCGTAGATTCCTCGAGCACGCTCCTGGACACCGTGGTGGCCGCCGCCCGGGATGAGGCTGCTCGGCGTGGCCAGTCGGCGCGAAGAATCTGGCTGCCTCCCCTGCCGCCCGTGGTGGAGCTGTCCAGCGTTGCCTCCTTGCGGGAAGATTCTCCCGGCGCGGGCGGAGAGTTGCGCGCCGAGGTGGGGCTTATTGACCGCCCCTACTACCAGCGCCAAGACCCGCTCACCGTGGACTTTAAGGCAGGAGGTGGGCACCTGGCGTTGTGCGGTGGACCGCAGTCGGGTAAGTCGATGGCGCTGCGCAGTATCGCCTCCGGTCTGGCGCTGCGGCATTCGCCGGGACAGGTGCGTTTCTATGTCATTGACCTGGGCGGCGGGCAGCTGCAGGTGCTGGACCGGCTGCCCCACGTGGCGGGGGTGGCCGGCCGTGAGGAGCCGGAGAAAATCCGTCGCATCGTTGATGAAGTTGCCGGCCTTGTGCGTCGCCCGGAGCCCCGCCACACCTTTTTAATCGTGGACGGCTGGCACCACATCGGCACCTCCGGCGCGGATTTTGAGGACCTTGCTGAGCCGATCACCCAGCTGGTCGCCGACGGCGCCTCCGCCCGCGTCCACGTCGTGATCGCTGCAGCGCGGTGGACGAGCCTGCGGCCGTCTATTCGGGATCTCATCGCGGCCCGTATCGAGTTGCGGCTGGGCGAAGCAATGGATTCACTCATCGACCGCAAGGCGCAGCAGAAGCTCCCGGCAACGCCCGGACGGGGAATCACACCGGCAGGGGAAAACCTGCTTTTTGCCGCAACGTCCCCGCAAGACATCGCCCACATCTGCGGTGTGCATGCTGGTGCCGAGCCGGTTCCACCGCTGAAGATGCTGCCCGCCTTTCTCACCGAGTTGCCCGAGCCAGAAGACGGCTCGCCACCGGACGGGGTGGCCTGGGGAATCGGCGGGCCGGACCTCGAAGTCCTTAGCTGGGATCCGGCCGCGCAGCCGCACCTGGTGTGCATTGGCTCCCAAGGCTCCGGCAAATCGAACTTCCTCAGCGTAATCCTGGCCGGAATTAGCCACCTGGGCAGGGAAGCCGCCCGCCTGGTGGTCATCGATGAGCGCCGTGCACATTTGGGGACGTTGGATGAGGAGATGGTGGCGGCGTATGGGGCGTCGGCAAGCGCGGCCACCCAAGCCATCCTCGATACCGTGCGCACCTTGGAACAGCGCCTTCCCGGCCCCGAGGTCACCCCCGCCCAGCTTGCAGCGCGCAGCTGGTGGGAGGGGCCGGACATCTACCTGGTTATCGACGACCTCGACCTGGTCAGCGACATTGCCCTGGCACCCCTGCTCGAGCTCCTCCCGCACGCCCGCGATGTGGGGCTGCACCTGGTGCTTGCGCGCAAAGCCGGCGGCATCGGGCGCGCGATGTTTGGGCAGTTCCTCTCTGCGGTGCGGGACCTGCAGCCGGCGCTGCTGCTTCTCGACGCCGACCGCGACGAAGGCGCCATCTTCGGCATCAAGCCAACAGCGCTGCCGCCAGGCCGCGGCCAATGGGTCCTGCGCGGCATATCTCAGGGCTTGGCGCAGGTGTGTGCCGAGCGCCGATAGTTCACACAACCCACCACAGACCACACGCAACAAAGGAGACAACCAATGACCGCGACGCACGCACTGCGAACACCGACAACCGCGCCAGAGACCACGCTGATCGTCACGGTGCTCGATGCCGCCACAATTTATGAAGGCCCGGAAACGATTTATCGCTATGACCTGCCCGGCACGGGAATCGCCGAGGGGTGGGCGCTGGAGGCCGTCCTTGACCAGGCAGAAAAAGTCTGTGGGGCGGAATGGCCGGACGTCACCGTTGAGGTGGTAGCGGATCCATCCGGAACGGATGTCAGTGTCGAAGCTGTGAGTATCCTGCGCCGGCAACTCGCTGGTGCCGGTGCGACGGTCCTAGAGCCAGAACCATCGCCGCCGCCGGCACCGGTTGTAACCGGCACATCACAGGCTGCTTCCCGCTCGGCGGTGGGGGAGCAACAGTACGACTATGACGGTGCGAAGGAGATAACTGCTGAGCGGCCTCGGGCAGCTCGCCGTTTGCGCTCCCATCGCGCGGCGCAATCCCGTTGGACGGCGCTTTTGGGAGGCGTCGATCCCTTCTACATCGCGATAGCGGTCATGGTGGTTGTCGTCGCCGGGGTGTCCTGGTGGGCGGTGGGGCGCAAGGATGCGGCCGTGGCGGCGTCGACTTCCGAACAGGTGGATGAGAATACGTCTGTGGCTGCCGGCGCGCCGGGTACGGCTGCAGCACCCGGTGGGGATGAGCGTCCTAGGGGTGCCGCAACGGAGGCGGAGTCCGAGGGATCCGGCAGCACGCAGCTGCGCCCTGGCCAGCAGGCCATCGAGGTGGAAGGGATGTCCCTGGTACTCCCGCAGGGATTCCGCACCAGCGTGGAGGATGGACTTGTCACTGCGGCCGGCGAAGACCCCAATTTGCGCATCCTTTTGGCAGCCGATCCGCTCTTCAACGTTCCCGTCGACGTCCTCTTCGCCGAGATTAAAGGACAGATCGACTCCGATCCCGCCCTCCGTGATCCGGTCGAGGAATCTGGGCGGTTGACGTATACCGAGGACCCTGGAGATGGTTCGCAGGTGACGTGGATGATGTGGGAGGACAAGGGCCATCAGATGTCCGTGGGGTGCCACACCAAGTTTGAGCCCAACGTGGTGCAGAAAGCCGCCTGCCGGATGGCTGCGGAATCTCTGGTCAAAAAGGAGTAGGAGGGAGCACGCCGCGAAGCTAAAAGATTTTTGAACGCGGCGGGAACCGATGAGCCACTAGCTCAGTCCAATAAGGGTGAGAAGGACACAGGGTGCTTCTCGGGGGAAAGAAACACACACCAAGCCCTTGGAAAAGGGATATACCCCAGGTAGGGAACAAGACAGAAAGAGAAGAACATGACTCAAACGTTCCGCACAGAAGCCGACGTAATGGTGGCCACCGCCGGCCGCGTCGACTCCACCAATGACGAGGTACAGGGTGAGCTCACCCGTCTGCAGGGTGTTGTGGATTCCGTTCGCGGCAGCTGGGCAGGCCGCGCGCAGGTTTCCTTTGACAACCTGATGCAGCGCTACAACTCCTCCGCGCAGCAGCTGCGTGAAGCGCTGACCGCCATCAGCGAAAACATCAGGGATAATGCCCGCAACTTCGACACGGTTGAGGCGGATAACGCCCAGTCCTTCGAGAACGTCGGCGGCGCGGGACTGGCCTTGTAGCGCTAGCTGCGTTCACTGACTACAGCACACGTTGAATTACACACGAGCACACAGAAGATAAGGAACACGCAATGTCTGGAATCAAGTATCAGTTCGGCGCCATCGCCGGCGCCGCAGCCGACATCAACTCCACCTCCGGTCGCATCAATGGACTCCTCGGTGACCTGAAGGCCACCCTGCAGCCGATGGTATCGACCTGGGAGGGAGATTCCGCTGCGGCATATAACGCGGCGCAAGCTAAGTGGGATAAGGCGGCCGCCGAGCTCAACACGGTGCTGGCGACCATCTCCACCACGGTCTCCCAGGGCAACGACAACATGAGTGACGTCAACCGTCGCGCTGCCGCAAGCTGGGGATAAACCGACCCGGCTGTGAGTCTTGAACTGGGTGGGTGAGCTTTTTCTTTAACACCATTCACTACCATGAGTGATGAGCGGTAGGTAGGAAGGCGCGGAGGCTAGGAAAGGAAGGCGCAGGGAATGGAAGGGCTGGACGCGCCGCCTTGACTCAGCTTCCACCGCCCGCCCAGTGAAGGCACCGGTATCGCTTCTCATCAACGTTTCTGTCTCTACCCCCACCCCGAATGAATTGAGGTGGAGGCGTTGGTGAGGGGCGATATCGGCGTTTTGGGTTTTCAAACTGCTGCGTACTAAAGTGAAACACCTATGTGTCCGCACCCCGTCGTTAGTGGGTGCGCGCGGGCTGCAGGTCTCCACCGGCCGCTGTATGTACCGCGTCAAGGCTTACATAGCGATGGCCGGCAGTTCCGAGACAGACTTTCAAGGAGTCATTTTGTCTACTTTCCACCCGAAGAGCGGTGACATCACCCGCAAGTGGTACGTCATCGACGCTACCGACGTGGTTCTGGGCAAGCTCGCTTCCACCGTGGCTGACATGCTGCGCGGCAAGCACAAGCCCCAGTACGCACCGAACGTTGATTGCGGCGACCACATCATCATCCTGAATGCGGACAAGATCCACATTTCTTCCAACAAGCGCGAGCGCGAGATGCGCTACCGCCACTCCGGTTACCCGGGCGGCCTGAAGTCCATGACCCTTGGTCAGTCCCTGGACGCTAACCCGGTCCGCGTTATCGAGGAAGCTGTGAAGGGCATGATGCCGCACAACAAGCTTTCCAACGCCTCCATCAAGAAGCTGCACGTTTTCGTGGGCGAGGAGCACCCGTACGCCGGCCAGAAGCCGGAAACCTTTGAGTTTAAGCAGGTGGCACAGTAATGACCGAGCAGAACATCGACAACAATGTAGCCGACGCTGCCGACATCGCTGCAGCAACCGCCGCTACCGAGGAGTTCACCAACACCATCGGTGATTCCCTGGCAACCGATACCGAGGCTGAGGTTGAGACCGCTGCCCCGGCTATCCATGAGGGCCCGATCCAGACCGTTGGTCGCCGTAAGCGCGCCATCGCTCGTGTTCGCCTCGTTGCTGGTTCCGGAAACATCTCCGTCAACGGCCGTGCCTTCGACGAGTACTTCCCGAACAAGCTGCACCAGCAGGACATCCTGCAGCCGCTGACCATCCTTGAGCGCGATGGCCAGTTCGACATTAAGGTCACCGTCAACGGTGGTGGCCCGACCGGCCAGGCCGGCGCTCTGCGTCTGGCTATCGCCCGCGCACTGAACGTCTACAACCCGGCTGACCGCCCGGCCCTCAAGAAGGCCGGCCTGCTCACCCGTGACGCTCGTGCCGTGGAGCGCAAGAAGGCTGGTCTGCACAAGGCACGTCGTGCCCCGCAGTACTCCAAGCGTTAATCTTCGCGCACTGCATTTTTCGAAAGCCGCTGCTTCCCTAGTACGGAGGCGGCGGCTTTCGCTATGTGTAGGGCCTGCACAACGTGAAGCCGCGAGTCATAGACAGACATCGTTGGTGGCCCGATCTGCGGAAGCTATGGGGTAGCAGGCATAATGAACAACTATGACTCGACTTTTTGGAACCGATGGAGTTCGCGGCCTAGCGAACAAGAAGCTCACTCCGATCCTGGCCTTGCGCTTGGGACAGGCGGCGGCGGAGGTATTGACCTCGGACCGCGAGTCCTATGAGCGTCGACCGCTCGCGATTATCGGGCGCGATCCGCGCGTGTCGGGTGAGATGCTGGATGCGGCGATCGCATCGGGCTTAGCATCGCGTGGCGTCGACGTCGTACGCGTCGGCGTGCTGCCTACCCCGGCTATCGCGTTCCTCACCGATGACTTTGGGGCAGATCTCGGCGTGATGATCTCCGCCTCCCATAACCCGATGCCGGACAATGGCATCAAGTTCTTCTCCGCGGGCGGTAAGAAGCTGCCTGATGAGGTGGAGGATCGCATCCAGGCTGCCATGGGAAGCCTCACCGAAGACGGACCCACTGCGACCAAGATTGGTCGCATTATTTCGGAGGCCCCCGATGGCCGCGAGCGCTACCTCAAGCACTTGGCCGAGGTTGTCACCACGGATCTGAGCGGCATCAAGGTTGTCGTCGATACCGCTAATGGTGCTGCCTCCAAGGTGGCACCGCAGGCCTACGAGGCTGCGGGTGCTGAGGTCATTGCCATTCACAACAAGCCCAATGCTTTCAACATCAACGAGGACTGCGGTTCGACGCATATTGAGAAGACCCAGGAGGCCGTCGTCGAGCACGGCGCCGATCTGGGCTTAGCTCACGACGGCGACGCTGACCGTTGCTTGGCCGTGGATGCCGAGGGCAACGTTGTTGACGGCGACCAGATCATGGCGATCCTCGCCGTGGGCATGAAGGAAGACAACGATCTCCGCTTCAACACCTTGGTGGCTACCGTCATGTCGAACCTGGGCCTGAAGCTGGCGATGCAGGAGCAGGGCATCGAGGTCAAGGAAACCGCCGTGGGTGACCGCTACGTGCTGGAGGAGCTCAACCGCGGCGATTACTCCCTGGGCGGCGAGCAGTCCGGCCACGTGGTGTTGCCGGATGACTGCACCACTGGTGATGGCACGCTGACTGGCCTGTCCATCATGGCGCGCATGGCGAAGTCCGGGAAGTCCATCAAGGAGCTGGCCTCCGTGATGACGGTATTGCCGCAGGTGCTTATTAACGTGCCGGTTTCCGATAAGGCCGTCATTCTTAAGGCTCCTGAGGTCAAGGAAGCAATCGCTGCTGCCGAGTCGGAGCTTGGAAACACAGGCCGCGTTCTGTTGCGCCCGTCCGGCACGGAGGAGCTCTTCCGCGTCATGGTGGAGGCTGCTGAAGAAGAACAGGCGCGCAAGGTGGCGGGCAAGCTCGCTGCGGTCGTTGCGGCTGTCTAGTTCTACGCATCCACGCTAAACCCCGGGCCATGTGGCCTGGGGTTTCGTGTTTTGTGGGTGATGGGGGAACCGGAGGGGAGCTTTCTCAGTCCAATAAGGGCAGGAATCACTGTTTGTTGTGGACGAGAAGGAGGGCGCTCATGCCCGACGTATTTTTTGATGAGGACGAAGCCACGCGGCTTCTCGACGCCGTCGTGGACCAAACCCGCGCCCAAAGTGACGCGCATCGTGGGGACAGACCGAACTTTCCCGCGTCATCCGCGGGCAGGGACTTCGGCGGGCATGGGGCGCAGATTCAGGCGTTGCTGAGCCAGCTGCATGAGCGCGGAGCGTGGCGGTTGGACAACATATCGGCCACAGCGGATGCTGCACGCGCACAGCTGCGTGCTTTCGGGGAGATCGACCGTGGCCTTTCTGGCCAGCTTGGTGAGCAGGAAGCGGGGATGAACTGATGTCCACGATGGTCAAGTCACTTTTGGGTGATTATTCACAGGCGGTGTCCCAGTTCCAGGCCGCTAGCTTAGGCGGCTACTCCGGACCCAGCACACCTATTGGTTTGTTGGGAGACATGGTGGGTTCGGTCGATGGGATAAAACCGGATGACCTGGTGAGCAGTACCGCATCGGCGATGGGTGCTCGGCGGCCGCGGCGCGGCGGCAATGGTTTGCGAGATTTCCTTTTAGGAACGGTCCTATCGCTGGCCGGGGGAGCGCTCATGGATCACCTTCGCGGCGTGCAGGATGACTTTGAGAAGGAAAGGGAGGAAGCCGATGACCTGGTGGAATCCGCGCAGCAGTGCTCCGAGGCCATCGAGGATGTGGTCGATGTTTCCGATTCTGCAGTGGCAGAGCTCATCTCCGCTGTCATTCCTCTGCTTAATATCCTGACGATGCTATTGCAGCGGCACCCTTTGGGAAAGGCCATCGTCCCAATGATTTCGAGCATTGGTGGAGACCTTATCGATCAGACGAATGACACTATTACGCAGACCTGCCGGGACCGCGATACTGCCATCGAGAATTGCTATGGCGAGTTTGAGAGGCGCTGTTCTGAGGTGTGTGAGCGCGAGCTTCCGGAGACCCCGCCGGAACCCGAATGTGGTTGCGAGGACAAACCGAAGCAGTGCCCACAACCTGAGCCTGAGCCTTGTGAGTCGACGAAGCCAGCCCAGTCCACTGAACCTGTTGCGCCAGCGCAGCCTTCTCCCGCACCGGCTCCTTCCACACCTGCCCCGCCGCAGCAACCGGTTGAGCAGGGGGTTGAAAAACCGGTAGTGCCACCGGAGGAGCCGGCGCCAACTCGTCCCGCTGCGGCGCCGGAAAAAGAGTGCCCACCGGATGAAGAGAAGCCACAGCCGGCGAAACCGAGCCAGCCTCCAAGCACACCAATTGAAACCGTAGAGCAGCCCAAGCCGGAATCCACTGCGCCAGAAGCGCAGCACACACCGTGTGGCTGCCATGCGGAGAAAGAAGCGCAGTCCTGCGGTTGCAGTGAGCAGCAACGTGAAATAGAAACCACGAAGCCAGCCGATGCAGGGGTGGAGAGTCCCACGGAACCCGTGCAACAGGAGGTGATAGACTGCCCGGAGGATATGGAGCTGGTGGCTGAGGAGAAGGAGTGCCCTGAGGAACCGGTAGAAGGTGAAGACTGTGAGGTGCCAGAGCAGCCACCAGTTGCGGAGCCGGGTGAGTGCAAGCTTGAAGAATCCTGCTGCGGAAGCTTGGGAATCCTCGGCGTAGGGGTTGCCATCCTGGGACTGGGCCTCTTGGCCGAGGCGGCTGTGGACTTCATCGAAAACCTACCGGAGCCAGAACCTGTACCGGTGCCTGAGCCAGAGCCCGAACCCCAGCCAGAACCAGAGCCCTGTCCGCCGCCTGCGCCGGAACCTGCTCCTGACAATGGTGTTACGCCGCCACCGCCGGAGCTGAACAACGTCCCGGAGCCAGAAGCACCGCCGGAGAAGCTCGCACACATGCAAGCAGCGGAAGCACCGGTGCCAGCACCGGATCCTGCGCCAGCACCCGCATCCGAGCCAGCGCCGGGGCCCGCTCCCGCAACTGAGGCCGCACCAGACATAGCGCCGCAAGAAAGCTCAGAGACATCGTCTGTACACGCACGAAAGGCAGGGCAGTGGTAATGCCGCACAATGATTTTGATGAGTTCGCGCGCGGATTCCGCGAGCGCACAGCAGCACGGCTACTGGAGTTTGAGAAAGCCATGGCTAAGGCACAGGATGAGCTGGAAAAATCTGCGCAGCGCGCGGCCCAAACCCAAACGCGCCCGGACCCACAGAGACGAAGCCCAGCCGCCAGGGGCGTAGGGCACGGCCAAAGCCAGGGGCAGGGGCGAGGCCGCCCGCGCGGTCAAGTGCAATCGGTGCTCAGGCGCGGGTGACACGGAAACCGGGAAACTCCTCTGTGCGCCAGCAGCTCCAGGTGCTACCGTGGCGTGAGTAGTCGCTGCACGTATCAACCAGGGTTCGGAGGGGAAGACCGCATGACAGTTCCTTGGCTTTATGACGTCTTGTGGGGCGTTCTTCCCATGCTGTACCTCTTGGTGGCTTTTGTTGTGCTTGGCATTGAGATTAAATACGACAGAGAAATGGCCCACATAAAACTGTGGACGGCCGCTCAGTTGCTTCTCCCGGGCATTGCACTTATCGCTTGGCTTTTCATTGAGGTTCCTCGGTTAAAACGATTAAAGCAGGACAAATAAACGATCGTCCTGCTTTAGTCGGAGCACATGTGCGCCTTGCGGTGCTAGCTCGTCGAAACCTCTCCTGTCGTGCTAGAAACCGGCGCGTTTGGTGAGGTCTTCGCCGATGAAGCTCTCGACGCCTTTGGCGGAAGCGTCGGCAGCCGCAAAGTCGTCGTACTTGGATTCGCCAGCGAGGGTGGACAGGAAGAAGCCAGTGACAAGGCCGCGGGCAGTTTCGACTGCGGAACCTTGGAAGAAGCCGGAGCCAAGCGCCAGCTTGAAGAGCTTGTCCTCGCTGAAGCCGGACTGCGTGCCCTTAGCAATTTCGCGGTAAGCCACCGGACCGCCCCAGGCGTTGGCCAGCTTCGCGGGGTTTCCCGCGCGGAAGATATCATCTTGGCCCGCGCCAATAACGAGGCCGCGTGCCTTCACTGTGTGTGCGGCCTGAACCGCGGACGGGGAAGTATCGGCAGGGTAGAGGGCCGCGACGGCGCGGACCTTCGGGTTATCCACGGCAGCCAGGGTGGCCACGCCACCGCCCATGCCGTGGCCAAAGACACCCAGCTTGGAAGCGGAGACCGAAATCTTGCCAGCGCCCAGCCTGACGCCGGCGGCAATTTGCAAGGCCGATTCGAGGTCGGCAGCCAAGTCGCGGTGTTTGGCAAAGACGCCCGTCTCCGTATCCGGAGCAACCACCACGATGCCCCAGCTGGCCAAGTGGCGCAGGGTGGCGTGGTAGTCCTTGATGCTCTTCGTCCAGTCGTGGGCAAACGCCACGGCGGGCAGGCCCTTGCCCTCAACCGGGGTGTACACCTTGCCCTCAAGCCCTGCATAAGACAGGTCTCCGACGAGGACGCGGTGCGGGCCGCGCTTAGACAACGTACCGAGATGCTTCTTCAAATTCGCAGACACGCTTTACAGAATAGAGCAAAGAGTAGGTAAAGCGGTGGACACTATAAGGCAGTGGGGGAGAATCAAACGCGATCCTTGAGATTCCGCATGATAAATCATGCTGTAAAATTTCGACCTATGTGTGGAATCGTTGGATACATTGGCCATAACACCGATGGCCGTGAGTACTTTGCCTTAGACGTTGTGCTGGAGGGCCTGCGTCGACTGGAGTATCGCGGCTATGACTCAGCAGGCGTCGCAATGTACGCCGATGGCGAGATTGGCTGGCGCAAGAAGGCCGGAAAGGTCGCTGCGCTGGAAGCCGAAATCGCTGCGCGTCCGCTGAAGGATTCCGTCCTGGGCATCGGGCACACCCGCTGGGCTACCCACGGTGGCCCGACCGATCTAAACGCCCACCCGCACGTGGTGGATGGCGGCAAGCTCGCCGTCGTTCACAACGGCATCATCGAGAACTTCGCCGAGCTCAAGACCGAGCTAGAGGCCAAGGGCCACAACTTCGTGTCCGAGACCGACACCGAAGTCGCCGCCACCCTCCTGGCGGATGTGTTCCACAACGAGGCCGGCGGTGACCTCACCAAGGCCATGCAACTGACCGGCAAGCGCCTGGAAGGCGCGTTTACCCTCTTGGCTATCCACGCCGAGCAGGCAGACCGCATCGTGGCCGCGCGCCGCGATTCGCCGCTGGTTATCGGCCTGGGTGAAGGGGAGAACTTCCTGGGTTCGGACGTCTCCGGCTTCATCGACTACACCAAGTCCGCCGTGGAGATGGACAACGATCAGGTCGTCACCATCACCGCGGATGATGTCGAGATCACCGACTATGAGGGCAACCCCGCCCAGGGCAAGCCCTTCGAGATTAAGTGGGATGCCGCCGCGGCCGAAAAGGGCGGCTTCAACTCCTTCATGGAGAAGGAAATCCACGACCAGCCGGCAGCCGTGCGCGATACGCTGCTGGGCCGCCTCGATGAGACCGGCAACCTGGTCCTCGATGAGATTCGCATCGAGGAGTCGGTGCTCAAGTCTATCGACAAGATCATCGTCATCGCCTGCGGCACTGCCGCCTACGCAGGACACGTCGCGCGCTACGCCATCGAGCACTGGTGCCGCATCCCGTGCGAGGTGGAGCTGGCACACGAGTTCCGCTACCGCGATCCGATCGTCAACGAAAAGACCTTGGTTGTGGCCCTTTCCCAGTCGGGCGAGACCATGGATACCCTCATGGCCGTGCGCCACGCCCGCCAGCAGGGCGCCAAGGTGATCGCCATCTGCAACACCCAGGGTTCCTCCATCCCGCGCGAGTCCGACGCTGCCCTCTACACCCACGCCGGCCCGGAGATCGCCGTGGCCTCCACCAAGGCCTTCTTGGCGCAGATCACCGCGACCTACCTGCTGGGCCTCTACCTGGCCCGCCTGCGCGGCAACATGTTCTCCGATGAGGTCAACTCCGTCCTCGAGGATCTGCGTGATATGCCGGATAAGGTTCAGGCAATCATCGACAACGAGCAGCAGGTCTACGACCTGGCCAACGCCATGGAGAATGCCAAGTCGGTGCTCTTCCTGGGCCGCCATGTCGGCTTCCCCGTCGCGCTGGAGGGCGCGCTCAAGCTCAAGGAGATCGCCTACCTGCACGCTGAGGGCTTCGCCGCCGGCGAGCTCAAGCACGGCCCCATCGCGCTCATCGAAGAGGGCCAGCCGGTCTTCGTCATCGTGCCTTCCCCGCGCGGCCGGGATTCCCTGCATTCCAAGGTCGTCTCCAACATCCAGGAGATCCGCGCCCGTGGTGCCATCACCATCGTTATCGCGGAAGAGGGCGACGAGGCCGTCGAGGCCTACGCCAACCACATCATCCGCATCCCGCAGGCGCCGACGCTCATGCAGCCTCTGCTGGCTACCGTCCCGCTGCAGATTTTCGCCTGCGGTGTGGCAACCGCCAAGGGCTACGACGTGGACCAGCCGCGCAACCTGGCGAAGTCGGTGACCGTCGAATAGCGCCGCACCCTTAAGTGGCACAATGGTGGGCATGTTGAAAACCACCGTTGACCTCAACGCTATTGCCCACAATGTCGCTCGCGTGAAGGAGGCGGTGGCCCCGGCCCGCCTCATGTGCGTGGTCAAGGCGGATGCCTATGGCCACGGCATCGAGCGCTGTGCCCCGGTCATGGCGAAGGCGGGGGCGGACGCCTTCGGGGTGGCCACGCTGGCCGAGGCCGTGGCGCTGCGGAAGGTCATTGATACCCTTCCCATCGCTGCCTGGCTGTGGGAGCCGACGGAGGACCTCGCCCCGGCCCTAGCCGCCGGAATCCAGATCGGCATCCCTTCCTTGGCGCATGCCCAGGCGCTCATCGCCGCCACTGATGCGCCCACCGAGGTCTTCGTGATGGTGGAGACGGGGATGCACCGCTCGGGCGTCGACAAGCACGCGTGGGAGGAGACCTTCCGCCTGCTTGCCGACGCCCCCCACATCACCGTCCTCGGCCTCATGTCCCACTTTGCTTGTGCGGACGAGCCGGAGCACCCGCACAATGATCATCAGGAATCGGAGTTCCGCCAGGCCCTAGCGCTTGCCCGTGAGCTCGGGCTTGAGTGCCCGCTGAACCATCTGGCCAACTCGCCCGCGGCCTTGACCCGCCCCTCGGCGCGCTTCGAGCAGGTGCGCGTCGGGCTGGTCCTGTATGGGCTCGAACCGGTGGCCGGGCACGACCATGAGCTGAAGCCCGCCATGACGTGGGAAGCGTCCGTCGTCGCGGTGAAGCCGATTTCGGCGGGGGAGTCCACCTGCTACGGCCTGACCTGGACAGCAGACAGCGACCGTCAACTCGCCACCGTCAGCGTGGGCTATGCCGATGGCCTGCCGCGAGCCTTTCAAGGGGCGCTGCAGGTAGGGATCGGCGGCGAGCTCTACCCGCAGGTGGGCAGGGTCTGTATGGACCAGATTGTCGTCGACCTTGGGGCTAATCCCCACGGTGTGCGCGCCGGGGAGACAGCCGTTATCTTTGGCCGTGGCGGCATGAGCGCGTCCGAGCTGGCCGAGGCAGCCGGGACCATCAACTACGAAGTACTGTGCCGCCCCACCGGGCGCACCCAGCGCACATACCGCGAAGGAGCTAGCGATGCGCAGTGATTTTCCACACGAAGGACACCGCGAGGCGGCCACTCCGGAGGATGCTCAGGCCTTCGGCGAGGAGCTGGGCGCGGCTTTAGAGGCCGGGGACCTAGTTATTCTTGATGGTCCCTTGGGTGCCGGGAAAACCACCTTCACGCAGGGCATTGCCCGCGGAATGCAGGTGAAGGGGCGGGTGACGTCGCCGACCTTCGTCATCGCGCGCGAGCACCCCTCGCGCGTGGGCGGGCCGACGTTGGTGCACGTGGATGCCTACCGCCTCTTGGATCATTCAGAGGATCCGTTGGGGGAGCTGGACAGTCTAGACTTAGACACCGAAATAGAGGACGCCGTCGTCGTCGCCGAATGGGGCGGGGGCTTCATGGAGCGGCTATCTGACTCGTACCTCGCCGTTACAATCAACCGGGATTCGGACGATGACGTCCGCGTATTCACATGGAAATGGGTGAATTAACGTGCTGGCTTTCCTTGCTGAACAGCCCCTGCTCACGCTTTTTCTCATCATGGCGGTGGGATTAGCCGTCGGCAAGATCAATGTCTTCGGCATCTCGCTCGGCGCCGCCGCTGCGATGTTCGTGGCCTTAGGCTTGTCCGCGGCCAACCCAGACATCGTGGTCCCGGCGTTCGTGTATCAATTTGGTTTGGCCATCTTCGTGTATGTCATCGGCCTGAACTTCGGCCGTAGCTTCTTCCAGGATTTCCGCCGGCGTGGATGGAAGATGTCCATGGTGGTCATCGTCTTCTTCTTCGTGTTGGCGGGGCTGACCACCTTGGCGATGCGCATGTTTGATCTGGACCCGGCGATTAGCGTGGGCACGCTGGCGGGTTCGGTGAGCTCGACGCCGGGTATGGCCGCGGTCGTTGAGGCCCTGGGCGGCGATAGCACCCCGGTGGTGGGTTATTCCCTGGCTTACCCGGGCTGCATCATCGGAACCATTCTGGTTGCCGCGATTGGCGCCAAGGTGCTGCGCGTGAACCACATTGAGGACGCGCGCGCCGAGGGCATGATCGCAGAACCGCTCGAGTGGCGGGCAGTGCGCCTGACCCGTGACTTCGACGCCACGGTGGGGGACCTCCAAGAGGTGACCGGTGAGCGCGTCATCGCCACCCGCCATGTGAACAACCCGCACGAGCACGACCTGGCCTACCCGGAGCTCCCGCTGCGTGCCGGCATGGAATTCCTGCTCAACGGCACAGCGCCCGCGTTGGATAGCGCGATTTCCCAGTTGGGTGAGGAGATCCACATCAACCTTCATGAGGAGGATGGCCTGGTCTACCGGCGCCTGACCGTGTCCAGCCCACGTGTTGCGGGTTATCAGCTCAAGGACTTAGACACTGTCAAGCAAGGCTTCCTCATCGCGCGCGTGCGCCGCGGCGACTCCGACGTCGTGCCGAACGAGGAAACCGTCCTGCACTACTCGGACCGCGTGCGCGTCATCACCGCGCCGGGCAGGCTTGACGACGTCCGCCGTTTCCTCGGTGACTCCGAAGCCAAACTCGGCAACGTCGATTTGTTGCCCTTTGCCCTAGGCCTCTTCATCGGTCTGCTCTTCGGTGCTATTCCGATTCCGCTGCCGGGCGGCACCACGTTGTCCTTCGGTTTTGGTGGCGGCCCCATCGTCGTCGGCCTCATCTTGGGTGCGCTGGGCCGCTCGGGCCCAATTAACTGGCAGCTTCCATTCCACGCGAAGCAGACGATTTCTACGCTGGGTTTGACCTTGTTCTTGGCGGGCGTGGGGACATCGGCAGGCGGCCAGTTCCGCGATGCCTTGTCGGATCCGACCTCCCTGAAGTACATAGGCGTGGGCATTGTGCTGTCTCTGGTTTCTGCCATCGGCATCGTCGCGGTATCCATGCTGGTGCTGCGGCTGAAGTTTGATGAGTCGATCGGCATCGCCGCCGGAATGACCACGAACCCGGCGATCATGGCCTACCTCAACCCGCAAACCGGTACTCAGCTGGCAGAACGCGGCTATGCCACTGTGTATCCCACGACGATGATCGGCAAAATTCTCATGTGTCAGGTCTTGGCCTTGATTATTGTTTGATCGTTGTCGCGTAGGATGTCCCCGTACTGTTTATTCCCGCTACCCCGCGTGAGGAGCTAAAACACCTTTATGAACAAGCTTGGTCAATTCATCACCACAGTCGTTATCGGCGGCTTCGCCGTCTTTCTTGCCGCCCTCATCGTCCTGCCGATGGTCCGGACCGCAGACGCGGAGCCGAAGGAGCCGTCGACCGTTGCCCAGTCTCTGAGCGCGTACCCGAAGAACCTGGACTTCGCCATGTTTATCCCGCAGGATGTGTACGGCCAGGAGTGGGGTGCGGTCGCCGCCGTTTGCCCGGGTGCCACCGAAGATCAGCTCAAGAAGGGCGGTGTGGAGACGACAAACCTGAACATTGACTTCGCCGACGGGGCCGTGCCTGATGACGTGAACTACATCTTGCTGGCTTCGCAGACCGGTGAGTTCAAGGCGGAGAAGCTCCCGCGCACACAGGTGGACCTGTGTGATGGTCTGCTGCAGCAGCTGAAGTCGCCGGAAGCAGCCAAGCAGGACATCCCGCCGCTGCTGCCGTTCCAGCAGGGCCAGCCGCTGCAGTTTATTCGCGATACCCAGGACTACGTGGATCAGATGGGTAAGAACAACCCCGACTACGTCGATACCGACTGGCACCTCGCAGGCTAATGAAGGTTCTTGCACTCGATACCGCCACCACGGACCTGGTGACGGGCATCGTTGATACCGACACCGGGGAGAGCATCGACCGCGTCATTAGCGGCACGCGCGCTCACAACGAGCAGCTCATCCCGACTATCGAGGAGCTGCTTGCCGACGCCTCCCTGGCTTACTCCGACCTCTCCGCCATCGTCGTCGGCACGGGGCCCGGACCGTTTACCGGTCTGCGCGTTGGCATGGCTACCGCTTCCGCTCTGGGGGTGGCTCTTCACCTGCCGGTGCATGGCGTGTGCACATTGGATGCCATCGCGCACGGGCGCACGGGGGAGTGGCTGGTGGCTATCGACGCCCGCCGCAAAGAGGTCTACTGGGCCACCTACGCCGACGGTAAGCGTCTCAGCGGCCCGAACGTGTCGAAGCCGGAGGCCCTGGAACTGGGCGCCGCTGGGCTCTCGAGTCCGGAGACCACGCGCCTGGTTTTCCCCGAGTCTATTGCCCCGCGGCTTCCGGAAGATATCGCTGGCCTTCCCCGCGAGTGGGCTACCCCGCGCGCGGCGGGGCTGGTTGCGTGCGCTGATCTTTCTGCCGAGCCCGCGCCGCTCGTCCCGCTGTACCTGCGGCGTCCCGATGCCGTGGAGCCGAAGGCGAAGCCGCGCTCGGCCGCCTTGGTCGGCGGCATCGGGGAAACGCCGGCACCATGAGGCTGCGTCCGCTCGTGCTTGAGGACGCACCCCGCTGCGCCGAACTAGAAAAGGTACTCTTCCCCGGTGAAACTCCCTGGCCGGCGCGTGCCTTCGAGCAGGAAATCGCGGCGGGGCACACCACCTACTGGGCGGTTGACGCAGGCGTCAACCGCGATGACCACAACGACGACCGCGGAGAGGTTCTCGGTTACGCCGGCGTGGGGCGGATGGGGCCCGCGGCCTGGCCGGAATACGAAATCCGCACCATCGGCGTCGACCCGGCGGCTCAACGGCAGGGCATCGCGCGGCTGATGATGGATGCCATCGTCGAGCTTGCAGATTCCCACGACGCGCCCATCTTCCTTGAGGTTCGCGTGGGCAACGATCCGGCCATTCGCCTCTATGAGGCTTATGATTTTGTCATCAACGGCCTGCGCCGCAACTACTACCAGCCCTCCGGCGCGGACGCCCACACCATGTACCGACCACGAAAGAGTGAGAGATGTTAATCCTCGGCATCGAGTCCTCCTGCGACGAAACCGGCGTGGGAATCATCGAGCTGTCTGACAACGGCCACATGGAGATCCGCGCCGACGTCGTCGCCTCCTCCATGGAGCAGCACGCGCGCTTCGGCGGCGTGGTGCCGGAGATTGCCTCCCGCGCCCACCTCGAAGCGATGCCGCAGGTGATGAAGGCAGCGCTGGAGGAAGCGGGCGTCGAGAAGCCAGATGCGGTGGCCGCCACCGTGGGGCCGGGACTGGCCGGCGCGCTCCTCGTCGGGGCGTCGGCAGCCAAGGCCTTCGCCTCCGCGTGGGGCGTGCCCTTCTACGGCGTCAACCACCTCGGCGGGCACGTCGCGGTGGCCAACCTGGAGGGCGAGGAGCTTCCGCACTCGGTAGCGCTGCTCGTCTCCGGCGGCCACACCCAGCTGCTCGAGGTCGAAGCCGTGGGCAAGCCCATGAAGGAACTGGGCACCACGCTTGACGACGCCGCCGGCGAAGCCTACGACAAAGTCTCCCGCCTGTTGGGTTTGGGGTATCCGGGAGGGCCGGTCATCGATAAGCTGGCCGCCCAAGGCGAGCCCACCATCGATTTGCCGCGTGGTTTGTCCAAGGCCGAGGACCTGCGCGGGCCCAACCGCCACAACTTCTCCTTTTCCGGCCTCAAAACGGCAGTAGCGCGCCACGTGGAAAAGGCCGAGCGCGAGGGCGCGACGGTCCAGGTTGAGGACCTGTGTGCCTCCTTCCAGGAGGCGGTGGCAGATGTGCTGACCGCCAAGGCCGTGCGCGCCTGCCAGGACACTGGCGCCAAGGTACTGCTGCTCGGCGGTGGCGTGGCGGCGAATTCGCGGCTGCGCGCACTGGCGGCGAAGCGCTGCGAATCCGCGGGCATCGAGCTGCGTGTGCCGCGCTTCAAGCTGTGCACCGATAATGGCGTGATGATCGCGGCGGTGGCCGCCCAGCTCATCCACGAAGGCGCAGAACCCTCCGGCCTGGCTTGCGGGACCGATACGCAGCTTGAAGTGGAAGTGCCGCTCGTGGCTGCTGCGCGCTAGCGGATGCGCAACCCCCAGGGTGCAGGTAGTGTGATGACCGATAATTGCCTCGCTCGCACATAAGGAGCTCACACCGCTATGACCACTGGATTCCTCGTTAACCCCGATCTATCCCGCCGCACCATCGAGTTTGAGCTCGAGCACGCAAATCAATTCCTCGGCGGCACCACCGAGGATCGCGTCTCTGTGGCCTTTCAGGATGATGGCCAGACCTACGCGGCGCTGTTTAACCCGAACGCCAAGGCTGAAGGCGCCGACCCGAACCCGGTGGCGTCCCTGGCGCGCAATGCAGCTGCGACCGGCAATTCCGCCTTCTTGCAGGACCCAATCCGTTCCATCTGCGGTCCGGTGATCTTCGTTGCTGCCGACGGCGACGACAAGAACATCGACGAGGTCGCCGAGGCCGTGGAGCACGGCATCCGTGCGGTGAAGAACTACCGCGAGGACAACCCGGAGGAGTACCAGCTGTGGCGCGCGGCTGTGCTGAACTCCCACCGGCAGGTCTAAGTTAGACGCGCAGTGCCGGGGTGCTCGTGTACCCCTTAAGAACTCAAAGACGCGACGGCTCGAATGAGCCCGAGCGTCCTTTGTGGTTTTCGGGACTCTCTATGGGTTCGGGCATAGGTGAGCCGCAGTCGTGCTGTCTGAGGTCACAACGGGGATCGTGACAACTCTCGCGCGCGCGAGCGTCGCGCCGAAGCGAAGGTAGCCCCGTTCTCGCGATGGACGTTTCACGCGTCGGGAGACTCGTTCGCGGAGGGCGAACGGGTTAGCGGCCCACAACGTTGAGGGCTAGCAGTCGCGAGGGTAGAGTGCTAGGCAGGTTGTTTGACCCACAGTTGTTCACCCGCGACGACGGCTGTGCTGGACACCCACAACCGGCACGCGCGCGTCCATGTGGACGCGCACTAGGAACACTTTGGAGGAAATCATCATGGCAAACATTAAGCCGCTGGAGGACAAGGTCCTCGTTCAGATCGTTGAAGCTGAGACCACCACTGCATCCGGCCTGGTTATCCCGGACTCCGCGAAGGAGAAGCCGCAGGAGGCCACCGTCGTCGCTGTCGGCCCGGGCCGCACCAACGACAAGGGCGAGGTTGTCCCGGTTGGCGTCAACGAGGGTGACACCGTCATCTTTTCCAAGTACGGCGGCACCGAGCTGAAGTACGACGGCCAGGAGTACCTCCTGCTGTCCGCTCGTGACCTGCTCGCTGTCATCGAGAAGTAAAAGTAGGCGATTAACCCTATGTCAAAACTGATTGCATTTGACCAGGAGGCCCGCGAGGGCATCCAGCGCGGCGTAGACACGCTTGCCGACGCCGTCAAGGTCACCCTCGGCCCGCGCGGCCGCAACGTCGTGCTGTCCAAGGCCTTCGGTGGCCCGACCGTCACCAACGACGGCGTTACCATCGCCCGCGACATTGACCTGGACGATCCTTTTGAGAACCTCGGCGCCCAGCTAGTGAAGTCCGTGGCCGTCAAGACGAACGACATCGCCGGTGACGGTACGACCACCGCCACCTTGCTGGCCCAGGCTCTCGTCTTCGAAGGCCTGCGCAACGTTGCTGCCGGCGCTAACCCCATCGAACTGAACAAGGGCATCGAAGCGGCGGCTGAGAAGGTCGTCGAGGAGCTCAAGAAGCGCGCCACCCCGGTGAATTCCTCCGCGGAGGTCTCCCAGGTTGCCACCGTTTCCTCCCGCGATGCGGAGGTCGGCGAGATGGTTGCTGGCGCGATGGACAAGGTGGGCAAGGACGGCGTCGTGACCGTCGAGGAGTCCCAGACCATCGAGTCCACCGTGGACGTCACCGAGGGCATTTCCTTCGACAAGGGCTACCTCTCCCCGTACTTTGCGACGGAAGAGGAGACCTACAACGCCGTGCTTGACGACGCCGCCATTCTCCTCGTCCGCAACAAGATCTCCTCCCTGCCGGACTTCCTGCCGCTGCTGGAGAAGATCGCGGAGTCCTCGCGCCCGACCCTCATCATCGCTGAGGACATCGAGGGCGAGCCGCTGCAGGCGCTCGTGGTGAACTCCATCCGCAAGGTTCTCAAGGTCGCCGCCGTGAAGTCCCCGTACTTCGGCGAGCGCCGCAAGGGCTTCATGGATGACCTGGCTGTTGTTACCGGTGCCACCGTCGTCGACCCGGAGGTTGGCATTAACCTCAAGGAAGTTGGCCCGGAGGTTCTCGGTTCCGCTCGCCGCGTCACCGTGTCCAAGGAAGACACCGTGATTGTGGATGGTGCCGGTACCGCCGAGGCCGTCGAGGAGCGCCGCGAGCAGCTGCGCCGCGAGATCGAGCGCACCGACTCCACCTGGGATAAGGAGAAGCTCGAGGAGCGTCTGGCCAAGCTGTCCGGTGGCGTTGCCGTCATCCGCGTTGGTGCCGCTACCGAGACCGAGGTCAACGAGCGCAAGCTGCGCGTCGAGGACGCCATCAACGCCGCCCGCGCGGCCGTTGAAGAGGGCGTCATTGCTGGCGGCGGCTCCGCGCTGGTCCAGATCTCCCAGGAGCTCGAGGCTTTCGCCGAGGGCTTCGAGGGTGAGGCCAAGATTGGTGTGCTGGCGGTGGCTCGCGCGCTGACCCGCCCGGCCTACTGGATCGCCGAGAACGCAGGCCTGGACGGATCCGTCGTGGTCGCCCACGTTGCCGAGAAGGCCAACGGCGAGGGCTTCAACGCCGCCACCCTGGAGTACGGCAACCTGCTCGAGCAGGGCATCATCGACCCGGTGAAGGTCACCCACTCCGCCGTGGTCAACGCCGCCTCCGTGGCCCGCATGGTGCTCACCACCGAGGCTTCCGTTGTAGAGAAGCCCGCCGAGGAAGAGCCGGCACAGGCTGCGCACGCGCACGCGCACTAAAACGTGCGTGCGGGAAACATTCGTTTCCCGCACAACCACAAGGGTTCCCGCGTGCCACAAGGGTTCCCGCATAGCCGTAAGGAAGGCCCGCTAACCCGCATATCTGCGGGGCGGCGGGCCTTCGCCGTGTCCGGGGCAGGACCCCGCCCCGTTAGTAGACTGCTGAGCCGTGGAACAAGAATTCATCACCGTCACCGTCACCGGCGCCCGCGAAAACAACCTCAAGAACGTGGACGTGCGCATCCCTAAGCGCAAGCTCACTGTTTCACCGGTGTGTCCGGATCCGGCAAGACCTCGCTGGTCTTCGATACCGTTGCGGCTGAATCGCAGCGTCTCATCAACGAAACCTATCCCGGCTTCGTGCAGGGCTTCATGCAAGCCCCACCCCGCCCCGACGTGGACCGCTTGGAAGGGCTCACTGCAGCCATCGTCGTGGGTCAGGAGCCCATGGCGGCTTCCGCGCGCTCGACGTTCGGTACCGCCACCGACATCACCGGGCACCTCCGCGTGCTCTTCTCCCGCCTAGCCGAGCCCCGCGCCGGCGGCCCCGCGGCCTATTCCTTCAACGTGCCCTCCGCCTCCGGGCAGGGCGCCATCGAGGTCAATGGCGTCAAAGAGGTGCGTCGCTTCGAGCGCACCGGCGGCATGTGCCCGAGGTGTGAGGGAAGAGGGGAAGTGGGGGACGTCGACAAGCGCCAGCTCGTTGATGAGACTCTGACACTGAACGATGGCGCCATCATGTACCCCGGCATGAGGGTGGGCTCGTGGATGTGGCGCGCCTACGCCGAGTCCGGGCTGTACCCAGCCGACGTGCCGGTCAAGGAGTTCACCGAGGAACAGAAGCGGGACCTCTATGAGACCGAGACTAAGGTCAAGGTCGGCGGCATCAACATGAGCTACATGGGGCTGGTAACGCGTTTGAAGACGAACGTGTTGAGCAAGCTCGTGGAGTCCCTGCAAAAGCACATGCGTGCCTTTGTCGAACGCGCTGTGGTCTTCGTGGACTGCCCGGAGTGCCATGGCACGCGCCTGGCGCAGCACGCGCGCGAGTCCTACCTCAACGGAGTCTCCATCGCGGACGTCTGCGACATGGAGCTTGCCGACGTCTCCGCATGGCTCCGCACCATCAACTCACCGCTTGCCGTGGCCCCGCTGCGCGGGTTGGAGGCCGCCCTGGATTTGGGGCTGGGCTACCTGACTCTGGCGCGCCCGACGGGAACGCTGAGCGGTGGCGAGGCACAGCGCACGCGCATGGTGCAGCACATCGGGTCGGCGCTGACAGACGTCACCTACGTCTTTGATGAGCCGACCGCTGGCCTACACCCGCATGACGTCACGCGGATGAACGAGCTTCTCCTGCAGCTGCGCGATAAGGGCAACACGGTGCTCGTGGTGGAGCACAACCCGGCGACGATGGCGATTGCGGATTGCGTCGTCGAGCTTGGCCCCGGCGCCGGAGTGGCGGGCGGCGAAATCCTTTCCGTCGGTGCCGCACCGTCCGTCAGCGGGAAGGTGGCGTTGAAGGAGGAGGTGCGCGAGCCCACCGGAGCGCTGGAAATCCGTGGGGCGTCCCATAACAATCTCAAGGGCGTCGACGTGGATATTCCATTGGGCGTGCTCACGGTCATTTCGGGCGTTGCGGGATCCGGAAAGTCATCGCTGATGGAATGCCTGCCGGACGATGACCGCATCCTCGTTGTCGACCAGTCTTCGTTGTCTGGCTCGCGGCGCTCGAACCCGGCCACCTACACCGGTGCGATGGACGCGCTGCGCAAGGCCTTCGCCAAGGCCAACGATGGGGCCACGCCGGGAATGTTCTCTTTCAACTCGGAGGGCGCGTGCCCGGCCTGTTCCGGCACTGGCGTGGTGACCGTGGAGTTCGGTGCGATGGACAGCGCGGATGTGCCCTGCGAGGTCTGCGAGGGCCGCCGCTTTGCTGCCGACGTTTTGGGCTACGAGCTGGCGGGCAAGAACATCGCGGAGGTACTCGCGCTTCCCGCGGTTGAAGCCGTGGAGTTTTGCCGCGAGGCCAAAGTTACTGCCGCCAAGCGCGTGTGCGAGCAGCTCGTTGCCGTGGGGCTGGGCTACCTGACGCTGGGGCAGCCGCTCTCGACGCTCTCTGGCGGCGAGCGCCAGCGGCTGAAGCTGGCGGTACGTCTGTGTGACCGCAAGGCGACTGCGGATATCATCGTGCTCGATGAGCCGACGGTGGGCCTGCATCAGAAAGATATCGACACCTTGCTGCGCCTCTTTGACACGCTTGTCGACGACCATCTCACCCTCATCTGCGTCGAACACCATCGTGCCGTCCTGGCGCACGCCGATCACATCATTGATCTCGGTCCCGGCGCGGGCTCAGCCGGCGGCGAGGTTGTGGCGGCTTGCTCGCCGCGCGAGTTCCTCGACAAGGACACGCTGACCGCCCGCTACCTGGCGCAGGCGCTGTAAAGACTGGCGTCTTTCACCGGCTGCCCCTTGCCCGTGCTGGCTGCTGGATATCAGTGCAGGTGGGGGAGGGGCGTGATGCTACTTAAAGAAACTTCGCAAAAGGCCCGCTGCGCGACGGCCCACGGCGGGCTCATCCAGTGGTGAGAGCGGCCTTGTTGCGTTCAGCCAATAGGGGTGGTGGTTTGCCGTCCGACCCCAAGGCTGGGAGCTGGCAGAAGCGGACTAGGCGCCGACGGTCGCGTGGGCGCGACGCGAGCGCAGGGCAACGACGCGCTCCGACTCGCTCATGCCGCCCCACACGCCGTAGGGCTCGCCGGAGGCGAGAGCGTGTTCGCGGCACATCTCGATGACCGGGCAGGTGCTGCAAATAGCCTTGGCGCGGTTCTCGCGCTGGGCGCGGGCGCGTCCGCGCTCGCCGTCCGGGTGATAGAACACGTCAGAGTTTTCCCCACGGCATGCGCCATGAAGCTGCCAATCCCAAAAGTCCGTATTCGGCCCGGGGAGCAGGAAGGACTGAGACACGTTCGATTCTCCTTTGCCAAAGATAGAGTGCCCAGGCGCGGGGCGCGTTGCGGGCACGCCCCCGTGAACGCCGAGGCGAAGTGAGACGAGATTGAAGTGTGTCCCCCTTGGGTAAACAGCGCGTTACGCAATGCTGACATGCAGGTATAACTGGCTGAGACTCCTCAACTGGAGCCCCTGTGACCTGCGCTTAAGGCTAAGATGAACGGTGTATGAACTTTTTCTAGTGGGGTCAAAGCTGGGGATGAGACCCGTCGTTTTGGGGTTTCGTCAAAAGGTTATGCCATGATGTTCATACAGAATATGAAGTAATGCATTAAGCAGAAGAGCAAAAGCAGAACGGCAAGGATGGCAGTGGCTACTCAGGCTACAGACGCGAGCGGCTCCTCAACGGTGGCGAAGCGCGACAGCGATAAGGAATTAGCGGACCTCGTTCCGCTGGCCGTCGACGGTAGCCGCCGCGCCCTCCAGCGCATCATGCGGATCATTCACCCGCAGGTCCTGCGCTATTGCCGCGCGCGCATCGGCGGCCACCGCCAGCCCACGGCGGAGGACGTGGCGCAGGAGATCTGTTTGGCGGTGGCGACGTCTATTGGCACGTACAAAGATAAAGGTCGTCCGTTTATGGCCTACGTCTATGGCATTGCTGCTCACAAGGTGACCGATGCCCACCGCGCCCTGAGCCGCGACCACACTCACCCCACGGAAGACCTTCCGGAGGATGCTGCTCAGGACGCTACCCCCGAAGAATCCGCCCTTGCCGTGGACGGTAGTAACAGAGTGCGGGCCATGCTCGATACGTTAAGTGACAAGGCCCGGGACATTATCATCTTGCGTGTGTTCGTGGGGCTGTCGGCAGAGGAGACCGCGGAAATTGTGGAGTCCACCCCTGGCGCAGTCCGCGTGGCGCAGCATCGTGCACTCGCGCAATTGCGCAAATCCCTCGATTCGCACGAGACGCAGTGAACCAACAATGTGAACCAGCAGAGTGAACCAGTAATTGGGCTAGCCCAGAGCTAGCAGTGAGCCATCGGCACTTGGCACCGACAAACTAATAATTCTCTAGTAAGGAAGGGAGGTCATCATGGCAAAGAAGGACGAGCCTCAGCAGGGTGTCGCTGAGCAGCTGCAGCCCTTGGTTGATGATGATGCATTCCTCACCACTCTCTCCGAAGGAACAGATCCCTCCGATGGCGGTGATGAACTGGCGGGGCTTCTGCTGGAGCTGCGCGGGGACGTCGAAAAGCAGATGCCTCCGGCCCCTCTCATTGAGGGCGCGGAGGAAGAGCCGGAGATCATTTCCCTCGGCGCGGCACGCCGCCGTCGAAGCAAGCCTTTCATGCACGGACTCATCGGGGCGGCCGCAGCTACGCTGCTCATCGCAGGTACCGGCGCTGTGGTCGTCAACGCCGGCCCGGGATCCCCGCTTTACGGCGTGAACCAGTCGCTCTTCGGCGCGGACGAGCACGATGTGTCCGTAGTGGAGCTTGCCGGAACGCTCGATGAGATGGAGAAGCGTTCCGCCCAAGGCGACATGGATGGCACCCGCCAGTTGCTTGAAGAAGCCCGGAAGATGGTGGACCAGGCTAAGCGGGAACGTGAGGCGGAGGCCCCTCGTACCACGAAGCAGCAGCCCAGCGCCACGGTGACGCAGACGCAGACCGTGGAGAAGCCTGCCCCGGTGGAGGAGCAGCAGCCGCCGGAGCCGGAAACCGTAACGCAGACAGAGACTGCGGTTTCCACCGTCGTGGTGACCCGCACGGTGTCGGCGGGTAACCCGCTGAGCCCGCCGGAGCAGAACCAGCCGGAGCCAGGCCAGCAGGGCGGCGATCAGGCAACGCCTCCGCAAGGCGACAACTCCGACGGAGCTTCGGATGGCGCCACGGATAATGGCCAGCTCCCGCCGGCGCAATTCCAGCAATAAAACCACAAAGAACCTCTTCCCCCGCAACAGGAGGGAAGAGGTTCTTTCCGTTTAACGCGCGGTAGTTCTACCGCGCTGACCGCAGCTAGTAGCGCGAGTCCATGCCGTCGAGATAACCCACCGCATAATCCCAAGGGACGTAGCGCATCGGGTCCGGCTCCGCGCCCGGCTCGTGCACGGGGGCGAGCTGGCCTGCCAGCGTGGCCTGCATGTTGGAGGCCATGATGTCCCACTCGTAGAAGTGGTTCTCCTCGCAGTCCTCGCAGAAAAAGAAGATGCCATCGATGCCGCGCGGGCTGAGAACGCGCGCAAACTCTTGGACCATGGCCAGATCATGGATGACGGCGAGGCGGTCCTCCTCGGACAGCGGCTCGACGTGATCATCCTCCTCGAGGAAGGAGGCTGGGTCGTTGGGGTCGTCCGCGAAAGGATCGCGGGGCATGTTGGCGAAAAAGTTCACGCCTGCGAGCCTATTGACTCCGTGCGCGCATGGCAATTCCCTATAGATACCTATTCCTCTACCCACGGCTACCACTACGGGGCGTCCACGCACTACAGTGAGGGCTACCGCATAAAACTATCTGGTCAGTTTAGGAGAGCCCCACCCTCATGAGCCACGTCCACACCGGCGGAGACAACCCCGACAAGATTGCACTCTACGGCCTTACCTTTGATGATGTCCTGCTGCTTCCGGCAGAATCCAACGTCGTTCCCTCCGAGGTGGATACCTCGGCGCAGTTTACGCGCAACATTCGCCTCGGCGTGCCCCTGGCTTCCGCCGCGATGGACACGGTGACCGAGGCCCGCATGGCCATCGGCATGGCGCGCCAGGGCGGCATCGGTGTCCTGCACCGCAACCTGTCAGTTGAGGATCAGGCCCAGCAGGTAGAGATTGTCAAGCGCTCCGAGTCCGGCATGGTGACCGACCCGGTCACGGCTTCCCCGGAGATGACCATCGATGAAGTCGATACGCTGTGCGCGCGGTTCCGGATTTCGGGCCTGCCGGTCGTCGATAAGCAGGGCACCCTCGTGGGTATCTGCACCAACCGTGACATGCGCTTCGAGCCGGATTTCTCCCGCAAGGTCTCGGAGATTATGACGCCCATGCCGCTCGTCGTGGCCAAGGAGGGCGTCAGCAAGGAGGAGGCGCTGGAGCTGCTGTCCGCCAACAAGGTGGAGAAGCTGCCCATCGTCAACGATGAGAACAAGCTCGTCGGCCTCATCACCGTCAAGGACTTTGTCAAGACTGAGCAGTTCCCCAACGCCTCCAAGGATGCTTCCGGGCGCCTGCTCGTGGCGGCGGGCATCGGTACCGGTGAGGAGTCCTACCAGCGCGCAGGCCAGCTTGTCGACGCCGGCGTGGACGTCCTCGTCGTCGACTCCGCCCACGCCCACAACAACCGCGTGCTGGAGATGGTCTCCCGCGTGCAGAAGGACTTCGGCGACCGTGTTGACGTCGTCGGCGGCAACCTGGCCACTCGTGCTGCGGCGCGCGACATGATTGAGGCTGGTGCCGACGCCATCAAGGTTGGCATTGGCCCGGGCTCCATCTGTACCACGCGCGTGGTGGCGGGCGTGGGTGCCCCGCAGATCACCGCCATCATGGAGGCCGCTGCGGTGGCCGGCCCGGCGGGCGTTCCGGTTATTGGTGACGGCGGTATGCAGTACTCCGGTGACATTGCCAAGGCGCTGGCCGCCGGTGCGGATGCCGTCATGCTGGGCTCCATGCTGGCTGGCACCACGGAATCGCCGGGCGACATCGTGGTGGTCCAGGGCAAGCAGTACAAGCGCTACCGCGGCATGGGCTCCATGGGCGCCATGCAGGGCCGCGGTCTGACAGGGGAGAAGCGCTCCTACTCCAAGGACCGTTACTTCCAGGCTGACGTCAAGAGCGAGGACAAGCTGGTGCCAGAAGGCGTGGAGGGCCGCGTGCCGTTCCGCGGTGACATTGATGCCATTGTTCACCAGATTGTCGGCGGCCTGCGCGCCTCCATGGGCTACACCGGCTCCGCCACCCTGGCCGAGCTCAAGACCAAGCAGTTTGTCCAGATCACCGCTGCGGGCCTCAAGGAGTCTCACCCGCACCACCTTCAGCAGATCGTCGAAGCTCCGAACTACCGCTAAGGACTAATCATGCGCGATTACGTAGAAATCGGCGTGGGCCGTGAGGCTCGCCGCACCTATGACTTGAACCAGATCTCCCTGGTGCCGACTCGCCGCACCCGTTCCTCCAAGGACGTGGACACCTCGTGGCACATCGATGCCTATACCTTCGAGGTCCCGTTTGTCTCGGCGCCGACCGATGCGCTGGCCACCCCCGAGTTTGTTATCGAGATGGGCAAGCAGGGCGGCCTGGGCGTTATCAACGCGGAAGGCCTGTGGGGCCGCCACGAGGATTTGGAGGGCGCGATTGCCCGCGTGACGGAGAACTTCGGTGACCTGTCGACGCTGCAGGAGCTGCACGCAGCGCCCCTGAACGAGGAGTTGCTGGCCGAGCGCATCGCGCAGGTGCGCGATTCCGGCGTGACCGTGGCCGTGCGTGTCTCCCCGCAGCACGCCCGCGAGCTGGCGCCGGTCGTCATCAAAGCCGGCGCGGAGCTGCTGTTCATCCACGGCACCCTGATTTCCGCCGAGCACGTGCAGACCGGTGGCGAGCCGCTCAACTTGAAGGAGTTCATCGGTTCGCTGGATACCCCGGTGATTGCCGGCGGCGTGGCGGATTACACCACTGCGCTGCACCTCATGCGCGCGGGCGCGGCTGGCATCATCGTCGGCTCCGGTGTGAACACCAACCCGGAGACCGTCGGCATTGATATCCCCATGGCGACGACCATCGCGGATGTTGCGGCCGCACGCCGCGATTACCTGGATGAGACTGGGGGCCGCTACGTGCACGTGCTTGCCGACGGCGACATCTTCACCTCTGCAGACATCGCCAAGGCCATTGCTTGTGGTGCCGATGGTGTCGTTCTGGGTCCGGTCCTGGCCCGCGCGGCGGAGGCAGGCGGCAAGGGCTGGTACTGGCCGTCCACGGCCGGCCACCCGCGTTTCCCGCGCGGCATCATCGAGCCGGTTGGCGTGGCCGATGCCCTCTTGGGCACCGGCACTTCCGGCGTTGACGCTTCTGGCACCGCCGAGGACGCTTCAGCGACCTCCCTTGAAGTCGTGCTCCACGGCCCGTCCAACGAGCCGCTGGGTGAGCTCAACCTGGTCGGTGGGCTCAAGCGCGCTATGGCCAAGTGCGGCTACACGGACCTGAAGTCCTTCCAGAAGGTGGGCTTGGCCGTTCGCTAGCCCGCCCGTTGTAACGCTGCTCCGCTCAACAAAGCTCGGGGCGGAGTTTATGTCACCGCTCCAGTGGCCATGGCGCTGGCCTCAGTGGCCGTAGCGTTAGAGTCGCTGGCGCGCGGTTTCGGGCGGCCACGGCAGCCGGGGCTTCTTTAGGCGGCGTGGGCGCAGCGCTACCTTGCGGAATACCACGCGCCCGCGCGCCGGCACCATGGTTTGCAACACCGAGGCCACCACAACCAGGCCGATAGCCGCCAGCTTAAGCTGGGAGGCATTCTGGGAGAGCAGGAGCCAGCCAAAGAGTGCGGCGAAGACAGGTTCCAGGGCGATGAGGATGGAAAAGAGGTTGGGGGCGAGCCTGCGCAGCGCAATGAACTCCAACGAATAGGGGATGAGCGAGGCCAGCACGCCCGTGCCTAGGGCGAGCATTAGGAGGGTTGGGTCGCTGGCCAAAGCCACCGCGCCGCGCCCTCCGACAGGCAGGAGCACCAGGCCACCGATGAGGAAGGCCACGGCCAAACCATCCTGCCCGCTAAAGAGAGCGCCCGCCTTCTTGCTGGCCAAGATATAGGCGGCCCACATCGCACCCGCGCACAGCAAGAAGAAGACCCCTCGCAGGTCGAGGGGGTCTCCGTTGAAGGAGTCCAACCCCAGCAGGCCCATGCCGATGAGGGCGAGGGCGACGCAGGTGGCGTCGCGAAGCGAGCGGGAGAGGCACGCCGCCAGCAGCAGCGGGCCGAGAAACTCGATGGTGACCGCCGGGCCCAGCGCAACGAGCTCGATGCCGGCATAGAAAAAGCCATTCATCAGGCCCAGCGTGAGGCCGAAAATGGTGGCGGAGATCCACTTCTCGCGGCTCCACTCGCGCACGCGCGGGCGCGCGATGAGGAACAGAATCACAGCGGCGAAGAGCAAACGCAGCGAGGCGGTGCCCCAGGGCCCGCCGGTGGGGAAAATCTGGATGGCGAGGCTGGCTCCGAGCTGGAGGGAAACGCACGAGCCGATGACGCACAGAACGGCAAACGGATTGGTCATGCAGACCATTGTGGGGTGGGAAGAACTGTTAGTCTATCTACAGTTTTTAACACGTACCCGTTAGGGATTCTGTCATGTTGGACCTGCACCGCCTCCGCATTCTCTACGAGCTGCAACGCCTCGGCACCGTCACTGCTGGCGGAATCGCTGCGCTATACGCACTCGGCCATCTCTCAACAATTGGCGCAGTGTGAGAAGGACGTCGGCGTGGCGCTCTATGAAAAGGCCGGCCGGCGCGTGCGTTTGACGGAGCAGGGAGAAATCCTGGCCTCCTACGCGGAGCGAATGCTCGCGTTGGCGGATGAGGCGGAGTCGCAGGTCATCGCTTCAACCAACGCGGTGCGGGGCACGATTAAGGTCACGACCTTTCAAACGATTATGTCCTCGCTGGTCCCGCGGGCGCTCACGGAGCTGGCCAGGGAGTACCCAGACCTGCGCGTGCAGATCATCCAGCGCGAAGCCGATGGCGCGATGGAGCTGCTGGCGCGCCGGGAGGTGGACCTCATCTTGGGTGAGGAGTACGAGTCGGACATGCCCGCCACGGATGAGCACACCCACCGGGAGCTGCTTCTCGACGACCCCCTCCGCCTCATCACCCCACTCACCGGACCCTGGAGCGAGTTGCGCTTAGAGGATTTTGCAGCGCATGACGAGGAAATCCCCTTTGCCATGGACCCGGAGGAGTTTTTATTGGGGCGGTTCGTCCACCGGCTGTGCCGCAGGCATGGCTTTAACCCCAGCGTGCTCTATGAAACCCCGGACCCCTTTCTACATGCGCACCTGGTGCGCACCGGACACGCGGTGGCGGTGATCTCGGACCTTTTCCTCGACGAGATCGAGGGCGTGCGCGTGGTTTCCTTGCCTGGTAATCCCACCCGCACGCTCTACACTGCGGTGCGCGCCGGGCGCGAGGGACACCCAGCCTTGCGGGCGTTTCGGGCCGCGTTGAGCAAGGCGGCTGCCACCGCTAAAGGTTTTGGGCCACTCCCTGCGGTCTAGGGTGTGGGTTCTTGCGTTAAACTGATGACCGTGACTAACCCAAATACAACCCCGCGTCCTGTCCTCGTGGTGGATTTTGGCGCCCAGTACGCGCAGCTCATCGCCCGGCGCGTGCGTGAGGCCAACATCTACTCCGAGGTTGTCCCCAATTCCGCCTCCGTGGAGGACATCAAGGCCAAGAACCCGGCCGCGCTGATCCTCTCCGGTGGCCCGTCCTCCGTGTACGCGGACGGAGCCCCCGCATTGAAGCCGGAGCTGCTCGAGCTCGGCATCCCGGTCTTTGGTATCTGCTACGGCTTCCAGTCCATGACTCAAGCCCTGGGCGGCACCGTGGCCTCCACGGGTGCCCGCGAGTACGGCCGCACGGACATGACCGTGTCCGGCGGTGTGCTCCACAAGGGCCTCGAGGACACGCACAAGGTGTGGATGTCCCACGGCGATTCGGTTTCTGAAGCCCCGGAGGGCTTTGAGGTCACCGCCTCTTCCGAGGGCGCTCCCGTGGCCGCCTTCGAGTGCCTGTCCAAGAAGATGGCCGGCGTGCAGTACCACCCGGAAGTTCTCCACTCGCCGCACGGCCAAGAGGTGCTCACGCGCTTCCTGACGGAGGTAGCAGGCCTGGAACAGAACTGGACCGCTGAGAACATCGCGGAGCAGCTCATCAACGATGTGCGCGAGCAGATCGGCGAGGAAGGCCGCGCAATCTGCGGCCTGTCCGGCGGCGTGGATTCCGCCGTGGCAGCAGCCCTCGTGCAGCGCGCAATCGGTGACCGCTTGACCTGTGTCTTCGTCGACCACGGCCTGCTTCGCGCGGGTGAGCGTGAACAGGTGGAGAAGGACTTCGTGGCGTCGACTGGCGCCAAGCTCATCACCGCTGATGAGCGCGAGGCTTTCCTTTCCAAGCTGGCCGGTGTGACCGAGCCGGAGGCCAAGCGTAAGGCCATCGGTGCGGAGTTCATCCGCTCCTTCGAGCGTGCCGTCGACCAGGCGCTGGACGGCCAGGACGCCGCCTTCCTGGTGCAGGGCACGCTGTACCCGGACGTCGTGGAGTCCGGTGGCGGTGACGGTACCGCGAACATTAAGTCTCACCACAACGTGGGCGGCCTGCCTGACGACGTCGAGTTCGAGCTCGTCGAGCCACTGCGCTTGCTCTTCAAGGATGAGGTGCGCGCGGTTGGCCGTGAGTTGGGCCTGCCGGAGGAAATCGTGGCGCGCCAGCCTTTCCCGGGCCCGGGCCTGGGTATCCGCATCATTGGCGAGGTCACCGAGGAGCGCCTTGAGACGCTGCGCCAGGCGGACCTCATCGCGCGTACCGAGCTGACCAACGCCGGCCTGGATGGCGAGATTTGGCAGTGCCCGGTGGTGCTGCTTGCCGACGTCCGCTCCGTCGGCGTCCAGGGCGATGGCCGCACCTACGGCCACCCGATCGTCCTGCGCCCGGTCTCCTCCGAGGACGCCATGACCGCGGACTGGACGCGCCTGCCCTATGACGTGCTGGAGAAGATTTCTACCCGCATCACCAACGAGGTCAAGGAAGTTAACCGAGTAGTGCTCGACGTGACGTCGAAGCCGCCGGGAACCATCGAGTGGGAGTAAAGCGAAGCAAACTCCCAGACGCTGCGTAGCGCGGCCGTGCCTTGAATTAACAGGGCGCGGTCGCGCTCCCGTTTTCGGCCCCTGGTACCAAGCCCGCGTGGTTTGTAGTTGGCACCGTCTTTGTCGCCACGAGCTCCGACCGAGGCACGGAGTAGAGCGTTTGTGTTGCCTCGTTGCTGTACAGCTCCGCGAATCGGGCGAGAGCTCTGGCATACCTCTTTAACGCGCGCGCGAGTAGCCGCACGCCGAGCGACAATTCTCAGCGAGCGGCTGGTGAAAGCGGCTGTTTGTTGCTAAGGCGTCGCAGGCCGGTGAGCCGGCGTCCTACGACCCATCGATCCGGTTGATCCGGAGACCGGTTGGACTTCGACCTGGGGACTCGGGCGACGATTCACGGGCTGGTTGAACTCATGAACTCGGTGGCGGGTCCGGAGGTTCGCCGGAGTTATGCGGCGGCGCCCCAGGGCTGGAGCCGTCAGCCGGACCGGAACGCGGATCAGGCGGGCCGGATGTTGGCGGATATGAGGATGCGCGAGCAGTGCCTGGTGCTCGCCCCGGCGCGGAACGCGGCGGGTGGGCGGGGCTTTCGATGGGAATCGGCGGGCCGGCCCACGGCGGCAGGTAGTGCACGCGGCCATCAATGCGGTCGAGGTGCCCGCGGCCGGTGGGCTTTTCCGGGTCATCGTCATTGACCGCGTTGTGATACGCGCACAGCGGCACCAAGTTGGCCATGTTCGTCGGCCCGCCATCTTGAAAGCGGGTGAGGTGGTGGATCTGGGAGTCGTCGGCAGGCGCGTTGCACCCGGGCCAGGCGCACGTCGGGTGCTCTGCAGACAGCGCGAGGCGCTGCTTGGTGTTGGCAAAGCGGCTCGCCATGTAGAGGTTCACGGGGCCGTGGTGGGGGTGGACGAGGGTGATGAGGCCGACGTCGGCAAGCTTTTCGCGCACGAACTCCGCGCCCGTCATCGTGGCCCCATTGGTCAGCTGCAGCTCAATCTCCTCACCATCGCCATCCACGATGCGGTCGAGCTCATCCAAGCGCACGATGACGTTGGACTGCAGCTTCTGGCCCGAGCCGCCCCCGCCGCGGAACACGGTATGCGCCGCAGTGAGCAAGTCCTTGTCGGTGGTCTTCAGCACGGCCAGCAGCTTCGAGATGTTGAGCGAGGAATCCGTAATACTCAGCGTGTGGTTGCGGCCCGCGCGCCGCGTCACCCGCACGCCTGGGGCAGGGTCCTTCGGCGGGCGCCACTCTTTGAGCTTGGCCTTCGCCACCATGGGGATTTTCTCCCGCGGGGTGGCAGCCAGCAGTTGGCGCAACTCCCACGCCTTGCGGGCCTTGAGCTTGGAACAGTAGCGCTCGATATCGAGGAGCGTGAACACGTCGTGGCCCGTGCGGCGCGCTTTGCGCTGCCGGGAGCGGAACATCGTGTCCCCGAAATACACCGCGTGCAGCCCCAGGAGCTTCTCCGCGAAATCCGGCCGCGCACCCATCTCAATTAGCTGCGCGCGCGTGACACCGGCGCATTGCTCGACCACGTCGAGCCCGCGCGCTAGTGCTTGAATGTAACCCCCCAGTTGCATAGCTCACAGCCTAAACCAGGTTGGGCAACCTTGCTACTTGAGCGCAGAAATCGCAGCGCAGAGCTTATCGACGTCCCCCTCTTCCGTCGACCACGCCGTACAAAAACGCACCACGCGCAGGCCTTCGTGTTCTTCGAAGAACTGGCACGCGAAGTCCTGCGAGAGCTTCTCTTCCTGCTCGCGGGTTAGCAGAGCGAATTGCTGGTTGGTGGGGGAGTCAAAGAGCATGTCGATGCCTGCGGCGCGGAATGCCTCGGCGATGCGCTGGGCTTGGGCATTGGCGCGGGCGCAGATCTGCTCGTAAAGGGTCGTTGCAGCCGTGCCGGGGAGCGCATCGGCGGATTCAGGAGTGGGGGTACTGAAGAGGGCGGCGAATTGCGCGCCGAGCAGCCAGCCCTTAGCCAGCAGGCCGCCGTTTTGCTTCATGGCGTTGCGAAAGCGCGGCGCGCCCGCGGGGAAGACGATGGCCTCGCCGAAGAGGGCGCCGCATTTGGTGCCGCCGACGGTGAAGACGTCGACAAGCGCGGCCAGGTCCGGCAGGGTGACATCCGCAGCGGACAGGCCGTAGCCGAGGCGGGCGCCGTCGACAAACAGGCCCAACTCGTACTCATCGCAGACCTCGCGCAGGGCCACGAGTTCGGCGCGGGAGTAGGCGGTGCCGAACTCGGTGGGCTGCGTGATGTAGACCAGTGCGGGTTCTGGCATGTGTTCCTCCACCCCGGAGGCGCGGTATTCCTCCATGCACGCGCGAACCTGCGCGGCGGTGATCTTTCCCAGCTGGTTCGGCAGCGTGATGACCTTGTGCCCGGTGTGCTCGATGGCGCCCGTCTCGTGGGTGGCGATGTGCCCGCTATCCGCCGCGATAACGCCCTCCCAGGGGCGCAGGCGGTGGGCGATGATGGTGGCGTTGGCCTGCGTGCCACCGACCATGAAATGCACCTCAGCGTTCGGCGCTTGGCAGGCAGTGCGGATGCGCTCAGCGGCCGTGGCACAGAGCTCGTCGGCGCCATAGCCGGCATAAGCCCCATCCGCCTCCGCAATGGCTTCGAGGACGCGGGGGTGGGCGGAGCGATGGTAGTCGTTGCCGAAGTGAATCATGGTGGGCCAGTTTAGCCGGTGACCGTGACTTCGCCGATGCCTGCGTCGATGTGAATGTTCAGCAGCGCGTCAGGGTCTTGGCGTTCGGTGCAGTTGCTCTCTCCCAGGCCGTCATCACAGGTCAGCGCGACGGGGATGTCCTTCGGGAGGATGACCTCGACGGCGCCGATGCCGGCGTCGACGGTGACGTCGTGCTTGGTTGTGAGGTCGTGGAGCTGGCTGAAGTCCACCGTCGATTCGCCGATGCCCAGGTCGTAGTAGTCCTCGAGTTCATCTTCATGGGTGGGCGCGATGTCTTGCTCACCGACGTTGAAGCGGGCGCTGAAGCCGGACTCGTCGGCCTCGGAGACGAAGGTGACTCCAAGGAAGGCAATCGTCAGGGCGGCGCCTACGGCACCGAGCGCAATCGCGCCCTCAACCCACTGCGAACCGCGCTTCTTTTTCGGTTCCTCCCGCGGGCCCGGCTCCGGCAGGTCCCAGGCATCGGGAACCACGCCGAGCGGATCCCAGGACGGTGGGGTCCTGCGGCCGGGCGGGAAGGGGTGGCCGCCCGCCGGGGTATAAGAATTGAGGTTGACAGGTTCCTCGCGCACCGGCTGTTCGGCGGCCAGCAGTCCGCTAGGCGGTAGCGGCTCGCGTTGGTGAAGGGCGTACCAGGCCAGCGCCAGCAGGCCGAAGGTCAGCGTAGCGGGCGGAAGGCCGGCGAGGAATTGCCCGCTGAGGAACAGTGGGCCGGAGCTAAACGTCAGAAGGACGCCGACAATTAGGATCCAACCGAGCTCTTGCTCCTCCTTGACGCCATCCTTGCCCAAGGCCGCATCGAGCGGGCAGTAGGGCGAGCCGTAGCGCGGCATGAGCGCCCACGCGGCGAGGTAGGCGGCGATGCCCCCGCCGAAAGCGAGTGCTGCGACCACGAAGGCCACGCGCACAATCGTCGGATCGAGCTGGTAGCGCACCGCGATGCCTTCGCAGACACCGGCGAGCTGGGCGTCGCCACCCTGCTTCTTGGGAAGGCGGACGGGGCGGGTTGTCCACATCTGGTTGAAAGTGCTGTTCTTCGTCATACTTTTATGGTGCCGCGCGGGGCTTCGCGGCGGTATCGGTAATCGCCCTGATTTTTAGACCTCAGGGTTGTCCCCGATGTGCCTGAGGGGCGGTGCGTGGGACTATGTCTAGTATGACTTCGCCCTATGTCCCCGCCGAGAACGCGGCGCCCTATCCCGTGATGTCGCGCCCCCAGTCCGGCCGCGTGGTGGCCGGCGTGGCGGCGGGACTGGCGCAGAATCTGGGGGTTTCGGCGCTGTCCGTGCGCATCGCCTTGACCGCGTTGACCCTGCTGGGCGGGGTGGGGGCGATGGCCTATGCCGGGCTGTGGATCTTCACGCCTGCGCTTGACGACGCCCCCTCCGCCCGCCGCAGCCCCCTCTCCCTCGTGCTGGTGTTCCTGGCGCTGGCGGGTAGTGCGGTGGGTGTGTTGGGGGTTTCGGGGGCGTCGCTAAGCGCGGCGGTGCCGTTGGCGGTGGTGGCCATCGGCGCGGTGTTGGCGTGGTTGGCCTATGACCGCGGCCTGAACACGCCGGTGGGGCTGGTTGCCGTGGCAGCCGGTGCCGTCCTGGTCATCGGTGGCGTCGTAGTGGCGGCGGTGACGTGGGAAAGCGGATCGGGTTCAGCGATCCTGGCCACCGCTCTGACACTGGTGGGCTTTGGCGCGCTGGTGGTGCCGCTGGTGCTCAAGCTGTGGCGTTCGCTATCGCAGGAGCAGGCGGCCAAGGCGGTCTCGGAGGAGCGCGCCGAGATTGCCGCCCGCCTGCACGATTCGGTGCTGCAGACGCTGGCGCTGATTCAGAAGCGGGCGGGGGATCCGCGCGAGGTGACGCGTTTGGCGCGCGCCCAGGAAAGGGAGTTACGCGCCTGGCTTTTCGACGCCCCCTCCGCCGCCCCCACCACCTGCTTTGGTGCTCTCGAAGCTGCATGCGGGGAAGTGGAGGATCTCTTTGATATGCGGGTATCCGCGGTGACGGTGGGTGAGGACATGGAGCTGACGGAGTCCGCGAAGTTGCTTATTCAGGCCGCGCGTGAGGCCATGGTGAATGCCGGCAAACATGCGGGTGTGGACGTGGTGGATGTTTACGCGGAGTTGTTGGCAGGCGAGCTGAGTATCTTCGTGCGTGACCGCGGGGTGGGTTTCGACGTGGATCGCATTCCCGCTGATAGGCACGGGATTCGTGACAGTATTCGCGCGCGCGTAGAGGGAACTGGTGGGCGCGTGCGGATTTCCTCGACCCCGGGGGAGGGCACCGAGGTGGAGCTGGCGGTAGCGTTATGAGCATGGTGAAGGTCTTTTTGGTTGATGATCACTCCGTCTTTCGCGCGGGCGTGCGTGCCGAGTTGGCGGCGGCCCCGGAGATTGAGATTGTGGGCGATGCTGGCACTGTTGCGGAGGCGTTGGAGGGCATTGCGCGTACCTCCCCGGACGTGGTGCTTCTTGATGTCCATATGCCCGACGGCGGCGGCCTCGCCGTTATTAACGGGACGGTAGACCAACCGACGCGGCCGGTGTTCTTGGCGCTGAGCGTGTCGGATGCGGCGGAGGATGTGATTGCGCTGATTCGGGCGGGCGCGCGCGGCTACGTGACGAAGAACATTTCCGGCCCGGATTTGGCGCGCGCGGTCCTGCAGGTCAACAGCGGGGATGCGTATTTCTCGCCGCGCCTAGCAGGCTTTGTCCTCGACGCTTTTGCCTCCGGTTCGCCCGCACCGGAGCCGGAGGAGGGGCAAGACCCAGCGGTGGATGCGCTCACGCGCCGCGAGCTGGAGGTCTTGCGGTTGCTCGCGCGCGGCTACACGTACCGTGAGATTGGCAAGCAGTTGTTCATCTCGGTGAAGACGGTGGAAACGCACGCTTCCAATATTTTGCGCAAGACCCAGCAATCCAACCGCCATCAGCTCACGCGCTGGGCCACCTCGCGCGACCTGGCCTAGACAGCCTGGCCTAGGCGGGCCGGCAAGGCGCCGGCGCGGTCGGCCCAGCACACATCAGGCGGAGATGGTTGGGTTTAGACAGGGGGCGCGTAGGCGAGCTTGCGGGAGCCGTCGACGTGGGGAAAGAGCAGGAAGGCCGCGCCCGCGACGAGCGCCCACACCAGCGCGCTGCCCCAGGCAGGTAGTGCGAGGAGCGGGGAGAGCATAACCATCAACCACAGCACCATGAGGGGAATAAGCTGCGCGGCGTTGGGCAGCATGGTGACGTTGTGGCGCTGGGCATAATCGCGCAGGTCCGCGCGGTAGGGGTGCAGGAATACGAGCGCGCAGGCGGCGATGAGGAGAAGCAGGCTGAGCCCCATGGCGAGCCCGAAGTGGATGCGGCTGGTGCCTGCCGCCACGGCGGCACCAGCCAGCAGCGAGGCGCCGAGGCGTACCCACGGCGGGGTGGGGATTGGGGTGGTGTGCGCGCGGAGGGGATTCATGGCGCCTAACGCTACCAGCGCAATTGCGCGTGTCCGGGGAGAGGTTCATAATAGGAGCCATGAATCAAACAGGTGTTCGCGTAGCGGGCGGCTCACGGGCCGACCAGATTGCGGTTCTACGCGCCCAGATTCAACGCCTGGAAACCCCGGATGATTCGGTGCAGGTGCAGCCGGACGCGGAACTTCTTGGCGTCCCTGAAAAGTTATCTGAGCTGCTCCCGGGTGGTGGTCTGCCGCGTAAACGGGCAACCGCCTGCGCGGAATGCGCCGCGCTCGTGGTGGAGCTGATAACTCATGTTAGCGCGGTGGGCGGACACGTCGGGGTAGTGGGCTGGCCGGATCTATCACTCGCACAAGTGGCCGAGGATGGTGATGTCTCCCGGGTCATCACGGTGCCCGACCCGGGCGCGGAGCCCTGGGCGGTAACTAGCGTGCTGTGTGAGGGGCTGGACCTCGTCGTGCACAAGGGGACAGGTGCGCTGAGCCCCACCCGGGCGCGCCCCGTGCTGGCGAAGGTGCGGGCAGGGCAGGCGGCCCTGCTCACCGTGGGGACCCGGCTGCCGGGCACGGCCGTGGAGATCGGCGCGGAGGTCGTCGCAGTGCGTGGCTTGGGCCGGGGCAGCGGGCGGATTCGGGGGGTTGATATAGGGGTGCGGGTGGCGTCGGCAAGCATGCGCCCGCGGCGTGGAGTGCTCACGTGCGGGCAGCGACCAGACACGCGCCCGCACTTGGAGGCGGTGTGAGGGTCGCGGCGCTGTGGTTCCCGGATTGGCCTATCCAGGCGCTGCAGGACGCAGACAGGACAGCATGTGCTATCGCCGCCCAGCACCGCGTGGCGGTGTGTAACGCGGCGGCGCGCCGGGCGGGGGTGCGCCGCGGAATGCGCGTGCGCCAAGCCCAAGCCGTCCTGCCGGAGCTGCGCGTGGAGGAGGCCAACCCGGACCGGGACGGGGTGGTGTTCGCGGAGATTGCCGCGGGCCTGGACGCGGTGGCTTCGTCGGTGGAGGTGCTGCGCCCTGGGCTGGTCATCGTGGATGCGGGCGCGGCCGGGCGTTTCCACGGCAGCGAGGAGAAAGCAGTGGAGATGCTTGTCGACGCCACCGCCAGATCCCACCTCGACGCCACCGTCGGCGTCGCCGATGAGATTGCTACCGCGCTGATTGCCGCGCGCCACCGCAACCTGGGCGCGGTAGTCCCGGCAGGCGGCTCGCGCGACTTTCTGGCTCAGCAGCCGGTGGGGGTATTGGCCGCGGAGGTGGCGCTGGGGTGCGCGGCGGACGTGGTGCATTCCTTAGAACAGTTGGGCGTGCGCACGTTAGGGGAGTTGGAGAGCTTGCCGCTGCGCCAAGTCACTACCCGTTTCGGCGAGGCTGGACGGCGATGCCACGCGGTGGCCGCGGCGGCACCGGATAGGCGCGTGGCGCCGGAGCTTGCGCGCCCCGACTTGGGTGTGGAGCAGGGCTTCGAAGAACCCTTGGAGCGCGTGGATGCTGCGGCTTTCGCTGCGCGTCAGCTCGCGGCGCGCCTGCACGTGCTACTCGAGGAAGCCGGCGTGGTGTGCCTGCGCTTGCGCGTTGCTGCGGAATTTGAGGGTGGCGAGCGCCTGGAGCGGATCTGGCGTACCCAGGAAGCGCTCAGCGAGGCCGCTACAGCGGACCGCGTGCGCTGGCAGCTCGATGGTTGGCTGAGTGCTGCGCGGGCGGGGAGTGCGCCGGGTGAGGGAGGGGGCATCGTCAAGCTGGCGTTGGAACCAGTGGAGGTTGCCCCGCCGGGGGACGGGCTCCTGTGGGGCGCGGGCGAATCCGCGGAGCAGGCCAAGCGCGTTATCGCGCGGGTGCAATCCCAGCTGGGGGTGGACCGCGTGCTGCAGCCCCGCCCGGCGGGCGGGCGTGGGGTGGCCGAGCGTATCGAGTACGTTCCCTACGGCGAGCAGCGCGATCCGCAGCCGGAGGGCACGTGGCCGGGGCGTATCCCGGCGCCGCTTCCGGCGAGCCTGGCCCACCCGGCTGCGCGGATTCGGCTTATCGACGTCTCTTCGAAGGACGTCATCGTCACCGCCGAGGCCCTCCTCTCCGGGGAGCCGGCGGGCCTGGGATGGGGGCGCCACCGCTACCGGGTGACCGGTTGGGCTGGCCCGTGGCCCGTGGACTCTGAGTGGTGGGAAGCAGGTGCGGCGCAGCGCTGCGCGCGTCTGCAAGTCGTCGGAGAAAACGAGAAAGGCCAGCGTGCCTGGCTTCTCGTGTGGGCAGGCGGGCGCTGGTCTGTGGAGGCAACCTATGCCTGAACTGTTTAGTTCAGGATGTCGATAACCAGGCGCGTCGGTGCCTTGAGCACCTGAACCGAGTACGGGTGGCGTTCATTAAGCCCGATAACGAACTGCGAGCGAGCCTCGAAGGTACCGCCGCTGACCACCTGGGTAACTAGGCCGCCGGCGCCATTTACGGTGCCGATATTCGGGTCTTCCATGTTGAGCTGGAAGGGGTAGGCGGTGCCGTCGATGCTGACGTCGAGCGCGGTGGAGCCTTCATAAGCAATCGGGTTGCCGGATCCTTGCTGGGCGGGGGAATCGGTGTAATCGATGAACCAGCCCGGCGAACCATCCCCGACAAACTCGAAGACCACGCGGTCAAATCCCTCGTGCTTACCCACGCGGACATCGGTCACCACCAGCTCCGAGGGGGCCGGTGGGCGGAGGGTTTTCATCTCCATGTTGGCGTCGCCCAGCGGGGTCAGCCCAGCCGGTGCGGCGGGGGAGGGCGCAGTGGGAGTGACGGTAGCGGTGGAAGTGGAGGCGCCGGACAGGGTGGCGTCGAGAGTCTTCGTGGGGTCGCCGGTACTACCATCCGGGGAGGAAGAAGGAGCGCATCCCTGAAGCACGAGCGCACCCGAGACAACGAGTGCGGCCACTGGGGCGACTGTGCGCAAGAGATTGTGTTTCGGCATAACTTCGAGCGTAGTGGCACTTCGGGGAATTATATGCATCGAGCTAAGCATCGTAACCACATTGTTGTGAAGCAAGTGATGCCAGTTAAGATGGCGCCATGACCTTCTGCTCCGACGTCCAGGTCGAGCCCCTGGCTGGTACCGCTAAACAAGAATCTGTGTACGTCCTTTTCGAGTGGCCCACGGCGTGGTCGCGCGACGTGCTTGACGGCCACACCTTTGGCCCAGGCCTCACCGAAAAGCTCAAGGCCAAGCTCAAGGGCGTGGCGGGCCTGCAGCTCATTCGCCGCCCGGGGCGCGCCGGGCATGAGCGGGGGACGGGGCACTTCCGTTGTTTCGTTGTGTGGGCGCGCGAGGGGCTGGTGCAGGATTACACCCTGAACGGCCCAGAGGACATTCTTGACCTGGATCTTGAGCACCCCACCGGCACGTGCCTGCCGCTGGTGCTCGTGTGCACCCACGCCAAGCGCGATGCCTGCTGCGCCATCAAGGGGCGCCCGCTGGCTGCCTCCCTGGCATGTGAATTTGAGGAGACCGTGTGGGAAACCTCCCACACCAAAGGCCACCGCTTCGCGCCGTCGGTGCTGCTGATGCCGTGGGGCTATTCCTTTGGCCGCCTCAACGTGGAGGCCGGCCGTGAGCTCGTGGGCAAGGCGCTGCACGGCGAGTATTTCTACCCCGCCAACCGTGGTTCCGGCCTCACCACGCCCCGGGGCCAGGTAGCGGAGCTCGCGGTGGCACGCCAGCTTCTCGACGCCTCCGAGACCCTCCACTACGGCGACCTCACCGTCGACGCGACAGATACCGCAGCGGCAGGTACTGCCGCTGTGCGACACCGCGACGGCCGCGCATGGGACGTGGAGCTGGAAGAAAAAGAGGCCTCCGGCGTTGTCTCCTCCTGCGGAGACAAACCGAAGACCTCTCGAATCTACGTCGCGCGTCGCGTCGAAAAGCGCAGCGTATAGATAGGGGTTGGCGTGGTTAGCGGCGCATAATCTTGGCCGAAAGCCAGTTGCCAAAGAACTGCGCTGCCTGCACCAGCACGATGATGATGAGGGTAGCCACCACGGTGACTTCCCACTCGAAGGCGCGGTAGCCGTAGACAATAGCGAAGTCACCCAGGCCACCGCCGCCGACGTAGCCCGCCATCGCGGACATATCGACGATGCCGATGAACAGGAAGGTGTAGCCCAACACCAGCGGGCCCAGTGCTTCCGGAATGATGACCGTTGTGATGATCTTCCATGGCGAAGCACCCATCGCGCGGGCCGCCTCAATCACGCCCGGATCCAGCGCCACGAGGTTCTGCTCCACGATGCGCGCCACCGCGAAGGTAGCCGCGATCACCATGACGAACGTGGCCGGCTCCCGGCCGATGGAGCTGCCCAGCACCGCCACCGTCAGCGGCTGCACAAAGGCCAGCAGGATGATGAACGGGATCGGGCGAATGAAGTTCACCAGAATGTTGATGACGAAGTGAATGGGCTTGTTCTGCAGGATGCCGCCCGGGCGCGTGGTGTAGAGCAGAATGCCCAGCACGAGGCCGATGATGCCCGCAAGCACCAGGGTCGTGGCGACCATGATGAGGGTGTCCTTGATGGCGTCGACAAGCGTACTGCCCAGTCGGTCCCAATTGGCCTGCGCGAGGTAGGTGACGTTCATCGTTGAATCTCCTCAATCTCGGTGGTGCGTTGCATGTGTGCGTAAAAGTCTTCGATGGCGGCGTCCGGGCCGTTGAGGCGGACGGTGATCTTGCCAAAGGAGTGCTTCTGCAAGGTGGTGATACCGCCGTGGACCACGGCGATGGACACGCCCTCGTCCGCGAGTTTGCCCGCGGCATCGAAGAAGCCGGACTTCTCCGTCAGGTTGATGGTGAACAGGCGGCCCTCGTGGGCCAAGAGGTCATCGGCCTCGACGACGTCCGGGGTGTTGCGCAGCGAGGTGGCCACGAATTTCTCCGCCACCTTGGTTCGGGGATTGGAGAAGACCTCATAGACACTGCCGGACTCAATAACGTGGCCGCCTTCCATGACGGCGACCTTGTCTGCGATGGAGCGCACGACGTCCATCTCGTGGGTAATGACCACGATGGTGATGCCGAAATCGCGGTTGACCTTGCGCAGAAGGTCGAGAACCTCATGGGTGGTGGTGGGGTCGAGCGCTGAGGTGGCTTCATCCGCCAGCAGCAGGGAAGGGTTATTAGCCAGGGCGCGGGCGATGCCGACGCGCTGTTTCTGGCCGCCAGAGAGCTGCTCCGGGTAGTTATCGCCCTTGTCCGCCAGGCCGACGAATTCCAGCAGTTCCTGGACGCGCTTTTTACGCTCCTGCTTCTCGACGCCCTGCAGCTTCAGCGGGTACTCAATGTTGCCCGCCGCGGTGCGGGAGGACATGAGGTTGAACTGCTGGAAGATCATGCCGATGTTGCGGCGGATGCCGCGCAGCTTGGACTCGGGCAGGGGAACGACATCGGTGCCGTCGAGAAGCAGCTGTCCTGAGGTCGGCTTATCGAGGCCGTTGATCATGCGCACCAGCGTGGACTTGCCCGCGCCGGAGAAGCCGATGATGCCGATGATCTCGCCGGGCTCGACGGTCAGGGAGACATTATCGAGTGCGGTGGTGGTGGTTTTCTTGTTCTTAAAGACTTTGGTGATGTTGCGGAATTCAATCCGGGTGCCCTGGTGGGCGCCAGTGTGTTCAGTCACGTGGTTTTCCTTTGTACGTGTCCGTGTAGTGAATAAGCAGGGAGTAACGGGCAAAATCCCCCGGGTCACGCAAACGAGCGTGAGCGCGGGGGTGAGGGAGATTCGCTTAGCTAGAGGAGGCTTCCTCTTCCAAGCGCTCCAGAATCTCCTGAAGCTCTGACTGTGGTTTGTCCACGAAGATGGTGGTGCCACCCGTGGTGTCTTGCACCGCGGCCTTCACCTCATCGGAGAGGTAAAGTTCAGCCAGCTTCTTGACCTTCTCATTGTCCTTGTCCTTTTCCTGCACAGCCCACACGTTGACGTAGGGGTCGAACAGGATCTTCGGGTCGGCGTTGGGGTTTTCCGGGTCGTCGTAAAGCACGGCGTCGGCCGGGTTGATACCCGCTCGCTTGAAGAAGGAGTTGGTGATGATGGCGGGCTTGCCCTCGCCGAAGGCGGACGGAGTCTGGGAGGCATCGACCGGGGTGATGGTCACCTTGGAAGCGGACTCGTCGATATCGGCGGGATCCGGGGTGAGCTTGTCCTCTTCCTTGAGCTTCAGCAAACCGTTGGCTGCCAGCAGGTTGATGGCGCGGCCCTGGTTCGTGGCGTCATTCGGAATGGCGATGTCCTGCCCCTCGATGCCGTCGATGCTGTCGTGGCCCTTCCAGAACAGAGGCATGGGGTAGACCTGCGTGGACGCAACCGGGACAAGGTTTGTGCCGTTGCCCACGTTGTACTCGGCGAGGAACTTTAAGTGCTGGAACTTGTTGGTGTCCGTGCTCCCCTCAGCCAATGACTGGTTGGGGGTGGCGTAGTCGGTAAAGCTCTTCATCTCGATCTCGATGCCTTCTTGAGCAGCGAGTTCTTTGAGCACGCCCCACTCCGGAAGCTCGGCGTCGGTGGTGCCGATGATGATGGGATCCTCGGCGGTACCAGCGGCGAAATCGGAGCTTGCAGACGAGCAGGCGACCAAGCTGGTAGCGGCAGCGAGACTAGCTACAGCGGCTGCTACGAGACGGCGGATGCGCATGATTCGTCCTTTGCTAGTTAGTCAGTGAAGGCTGCTTAAACCTGCTCCTCGAGGCGGTCCAGAATCTCCTGGAGCTCCTCCTGGGAGCGGTCCACGGCCACGGCGGTGTCGCCGGAGGACTTCAGGACCGCGTCGGTGACCTTCTGGTCCTTCCACAGCTTGGCCAGCTCGTGGAGGGTTTCGTTATCGGCGTCGTCGGCACGCACGGCCCAGACGTTGATGTAGGGCTCGGCCTCGGTGGAGTCCGGGTCATCCTGAGCAACGGCAGACTGCGGGTCAATGCCGGCGCGCTCGAGGAAGGAGTTGTTGATAACGGCAGGCTTGCCCTCGCCGTACGCGGCCGGGGTCTGGGCGGCGTCCACCGGGGTGACCTTGACCTTGGATTTCTTCTCATCGATGTCCAGCGGGGTCGGGGTCAGCGGGCTGCCCTCCTTGAGGGTGACCAGGCCTTCCTGGACCAGCAGGCCGATGGCGCGGCCCTGGTTGGTGGAGTCGTTCGGGATGGCGACTTCCTGGCCCTCGACGTCACCGAGGTCCTTGTGGTCCTTCCAGTAGATGGCCAGCGGGTAGATCTCGGTAGCTGCCAGCGGGACGAGGTCGGTGCCGTTGCCCTTGTTGTATTCAGCCAGGAACTTCAGGTGCTGGAACTTGTTGGTCGTCAGCTTGCCCTGGTCCAGAGCCTGGTTCGGGGTGTTGTAGTCGGCGAAGTTTTCCAGCTTGACGTCGAAGCCGGCCTCTTTGGCCAGGTCCTGGAATACGGCCCACTCTTCCATGTTGGCGTCGGTGGTGCCGATGGTGATGGTGGAGTCCTTGGTGATGGCCTCACCGGAGTTCTCGGACTCGGCGGAGTCCGAGGAGCAAGCAACCAGGCCGGTTGCAGCGATGACGGCTGCCGAGGTGGCAGCAAGTACGCGACGGATGCTCATAGTGGGTTCCTAGTGTCCCTTCTTGGTTTGTGCGGCAAGTCGTATCACCGCAGGAGTATGCACTGCACGAAAAACTAGCAACGATTGAACCGCTTTGTCTATCCGGCGGATCGTTCAACGAAAACCTTGACTTGAATATATGTTCGAATATAGTGTGTGGGGCTATGAGATTCAATGGGGGAAAGGCGCTGCCGTGGTCCCGGGTGGAGAGGATTCTCTCGGGCCGTCCGGGGCCCGTTCCGGTGCCGGTGGACCACCTTCCGAGGTTGGCGGAGGAGCCGAAGGTCGGGTATTCCACCGTGCCTTTCGTGGAGCTGCACGCGGTGAGCTCGTATAGCTTCCTCCATGGCGCCTCCGAGCCGGAGGAGCTCGTGGCGCGCGCCGTCGAGCTGGGCCTGCGGGGGATTGCGCTGGTAGATAGGGATGGATTCTATGGACTTATGAAATTTGCGGAAGCCGCCGCCAAGGTGCGGCTGCCCGCCGTCTTTGGTGCGGAGCTCAGTCTGGATCCGGCTCCGCTGACGGTCTTGGCGCGCACCCCGGAAGGCTATCGGCGTCTATCCCGGCTTATCTCCCGCGCGCACATGGAGGCGGGGGAGAAGGGGGTCGTGTCCTATCCTTCCCTGGCGGAGATTGGTGCGCAGCTGCAGGGTGAATGCCTCTTCCTGGTGGGCTGGGAGTGGGCTGAGCATTTCGATCTTCTGGTCGATGGAATAAAAATAGACAGCATGGTTCTGGAGTATGCATGTACCCAGCTTCCGGAGGACGCGGACCATCACCTACTGCTGGATTCCTTGCCGGTTCCGCGCGCCATCGCCACTGCCCACCCGGCTGCCGCCACACGGGAACACGCGCGGCTAGCCGGCGCGAAAGAAGCCTTGTCTAGACGCCTCGCGCTTGCCGACGCCTCCCCCAACTCCCACCCCATGGGCTCGTCCTGGCTGCGCTCCGGGGAACAGATGGCGCGCCTGCTGCCTGAGCGCCCCGAGCTCATTGCGGAAACCATCCGCGTCCTCGAGGAATGCAGCTTCACCTGGGAGGCACTGGCCCCAAACCTGCCTGATTTCGACGTGCCGGAGGGCCATACCGAGATGTCCTGGCTAGAACATCTCACCTTCGAGCGCGCGGCAGCGCGCTATGCCACGCGCCCTGAGGGGATTCGGTGCAGGGCGTGGGAGCAGATGCGGTATGAGTTAGGTGTGGTCAAGCAGCTGGGCTTTCCCGGCTACTTCCTTATCGTTTGTGATCTGGTGGATTTTTGTAAGCGGGAAAACATCCTGTGTCAGGGGCGCGGGTCGGCGGCGAATTCGGCGGTGTGCTTCGCGCTGGGGATTACGAATGCGGAGCCGATTTCCGCGGGCCTGCTCTTTGAGCGCTTCCTTTCCCCGGACCGCGATGGCCCGCCGGATATCGACATCGATATTGAATCGGGCCGGCGCGAGGAGGTCATCCAGTACGTCTACGCGAAACACGGCCGCGAGAGGGCGGCGCAGGTGGCCAACGTGATTACGTATCGCCGCAAAGGTGCGTTGCGGGACGCCGCCCGCGCGTTGGGCTACCCGCAGGGCTCGGCCGATGCGTGGTCGAAGGGGATTGCACCCGCGCCCTCTGATGTTGAAACCTTGGCCGAGCAGTTTCTGGGGCAGCCGCGCCATCTGGGTATTCACTCCGGTGGCATGGTGCTGTGTGACCGGCCGATTGCGGATGTCGTGCCCGTGGAATGGGCGCGCATGGAGAACCGTTCAGTGCTGCAGTGGGATAAGGATGATTGCGCCGCGGCCGGGCTGGTGAAGTTCGACCTGCTGGGCCTGGGCATGCTCGAAGCCCTGCACCACATGATGGATTTGGTGGAGGAGAGCACCGGCAGGGTGGTCAACCTGTGGGAGTTGGACCTGGCTGACGTGGAAGTCTATGACATGCTCTGCCGCGCGGATGCGGTGGGCGTGTTTCAGGTGGAATCGCGCGCGCAGCTGAGCACGCTGCCAAGGCTCAAGCCGCGGGTCTTCTTCGACCTCGTGGTGGAGGTCGCGCTCATCCGCCCGGGCCCCATTCAAGGCGGCTCAGTGCATCCTTACCTGCGTCGCCGCGATGGCAAGGAGCCGGTGACCTATGACCACCCGGTGTTGGAGAAGTCCCTGGGCAAGACGCTGGGGATTCCGCTCTTTCAGGAGCAGCTCATGCAGATTGCGGTCGATGCCGCTGGGTTCAGCGGCGCGGAGGCGGATGACTTGCGGCGCGCGATGGGCTCGAAGCGCTCGCCAGCCAAGATGGCGGCGCTCAAGCAGCGCTTTTATGAGGGCTTGGAAAAGACCAACGGGATCGTTGGGGAAGTGGCGGACAAGTTGTGGGCCAAGATCGTGGCCTTCGCCGCCTACGGATTCCCGGAGTCCCACTCGCAGTCTTTCGCCTCCTTGGTGTACTTTTCGGCGTGGTTTAAGCGCTATTACCCGGCGCAGTTTTGCGTGGGCCTGTTGCGCGCGCAGCCGATGGGTTTCTACTCACCGCAGTCCCTCATCCAGGATGCGCGCCGCCACGGCGTGGAGGTGTTGCCGGTCAGCGTCAACGAGTCGGGCCGCGAGGCGCGCGTGGTGGTGGGCGCGGACGGTCAAGCGCGCATCCGCCTGGGGCTTAGCCTCATCAAGGGATTAGGGAACAAGGCCGCCGATCGCATTGAGGCGGCCGCGCCGTTTGGCGACGTCCCCGATCTCTCCCGCCGCGCCGACCTCACCGTCGATCACGTGGAGGCCCTCGCGGTGGCGGGGGCCTTGGATGTCTTTGGGGCGGACCGCCGCCAGGCATTGTGGCAGGCGGGCGTGGCCGCAACGGAACGGGCAGGGATGCTGCCGGGGCTGTCTGCGATTGAGGCGCCGTCCTTGCCGGGGATGAGCGCTTTTGAGCTCATGGCGGCGGACGTGGCGAGCACCGGCGTGACCCACAACCAGCAGCCGATGGAGCAGGTTCGTGGGGAATTGCAGGCCCGCGGCATCCTATCGGCGGCGGACCTGCCGGCCGTGGAGGATGGCACCCGCGTGCGCATCGCCGGGGTGGTCACGCACCGCCAGCGCCCGCAGACCGCGGGCGGGGTGGTGTTCTTCGGCCTAGAGGATGAAACTGGGCTGATGAACGTGATGGTCACGCCCGGCCTGTGGGCTCGGGATAAGGTGACCGCACGGACAGCACCTGCGCTCATCGTGCGCGGCATCGTGCAGAATGCCTCCGGGGCGGTCACAGTTGCCGCGGACCAGCTTGAGCCGCTGGCCTTCGGTGAGGCACTCTCGCGCGGCTCGCGGGATTTCCGCTAGGGGTTTACTCTGCTGAGATGAGCTCGTCGCGGTTCATCTTTCCGGCGAGGGAACGCGCCACGGAGAAGGGTAGCCACACCATCAAGAGCAGGATGAGTTTGAAATAGAGCAAGGATACGAACACGCCGTCCATGATGGGCATGGTCCTTGCTCCCCAGCTGATGACGCCGGTGAGCAGCAGCAGAATGACAAGTGCGGCGAGGGAGAACTTGAGGCCATCGTCGCGTGCTTCGACGTGCAGCTGCATCTGATACTCATCGAGTTCCGTCGTGGGCAGGTCTGCGGCGCCAATCGTTCTGCGCAGGCGCGCCGTCATCAGCGCGCACAGCAGCGTTCCGAGAGCGGCCACCATCAGTGAGGTGAACAGGTCCCAGAACTGCAGGGGGAGGGACAGGATGATGAGGAGGGTGGACAGGTCGGCCAGGGTGCTGTAGCGCTTGCGGGCTTTTACTGAATCGGGAATAGAGGCGGACATGTGTGTCTTATCCTTTTCGGTAGATTTCGGAGGACATAGGGGTGAATTCGGTCCGGGAGAACACGGCTTCCACGGGTAAGTCGAAGACCTCGCAGACGTTGAAAGCAAGATCCAGGCTGGGGGAGTGGTCGCCGCGCTCGAGGGCGCCGATGGTTTGGGGGTTGACCCCGATGGCGTCGGCAAGCTGTGCACGCGTCATGTCCCGTTCAACGCGAAGAATGCGCACCCGGTTGAACAGTGGGCGAGTGGGCTTTTTCTTTGGGGACATACACCGCAGTGTTGTATAAACCCAACGACTTGTCAAGGGTTCGTGTTAAAGTTGCGGCATGAATTCCGTATCCCCGTCACTCACTAAAGCCCGCTACATTTCGCGTTTGAGTTGGGACGTCATTCTTGCTGCCCTGGCGGCCGGGGCGGCGTATTTCTGGTGGGATTGGCTCTATTGGGTGGCCGGCGCCCTCGTGGCATGGGCGCTGTATGAACTCTGGCTCATCCCCGCACAGGTCAAAAACTTAGGCTGGCAGGAAACCGCCGACGAACTACTGGTCACCCGCGGAAAAATCTGGCACACCTTCACCGTCGTGCCCTACGGCCGCATCCAGTTCGTCGACGTCACCGCCGGCCCCGTCGAGCGGGCGATGGGGCTGAAAAAGGTGAAGCTGCACACGGCGTCGCCCAGCAGTGACGCCACCATCCCTGGCCTCCTTGCTGCCGACGCCGACGCCCTGCGCGAGCGCCTCGCCGTTAAGGCCCGCGAGAGGATGAGTGGGCTGTGAAGGACCACGCGCTTATCGACGCCGACGGCTACACCCGCGTCCACCGCTTTACCCCGCTGTTGCGTTTTTGGTCGCTGATTCTGGCCTTGGTGGCCGTTCTCGCGGTGAACGTCAACGCCTCCATGGTGTCGGACGTTCTGTCCTACGTGCAGGGTGGGCACTTGGGTGAGGTCGGCCGCGGCACCCTGCTGGGCATCGGTGCCTTCGTGCTGGTGTGCACGGTGATTTGGCTCGTCTCCGGAATTTGGTGGCGCAAGCTGGGCTACAAGCTCACCGAGGATGAAATCGCGCTGCGCCACGGTGTCATCTCAACGTCCTTCCGTTCCGCGCGCTATGAGCGCATCCAGGCGGTGGATGTCGTGGAATCCATCATCGCGCGCCTATTGGGCTTGGCCGCAGTCCGTGTGGAGACCGCGGGCGGCACCTCCTCCGTCATCAAAATCGAGTACCTGACCAAGGCGACAGCGGAGGAGCTGCGCGCGGAGCTGCTGCGGCGCACAAATAAGGGGTCTGCCAGTGAGCCAGCGCCGGAAACTCCCGCCGCCTTGATTCCGGAGATTCCCATCCTGCGCACGATTGCCGCTGAGGCTTTGCGCCTGCCCACGTTGGTTACCGCACTCGTCATCGGCGGCCTGCTCTTCCTCCCCGGGATGTGGACCGCGCTGCTGCCTATCATCGTGGGCTTCGTGGGGCGGGTGTGGAGTCTGGTGGATTCCTCGTGGACGTTCACCGCGCTTCACGACGCCCCCGCCAACGCCCTCAACGTCTCCTACGGTCTTGCCGACCGCCGCCGCCAAACCATCCGCATCAGCCGCATCCACGGCGTGCGGGTGAGCCAGCCTTTTCTGTGGAGGCGCTTCGGCTGGTACGAGGTGCACGTCTCGGTGGCCGGGTATGGCGCGAAGGGCGGCGGCAAGCAGTCAGGTTCCACGCGCATCCTGCCGGTGGGCACCCGGGAGCAGGCGCTGGAGTTGCTAGCCCTCATCTCCGATCTAGACCGCGCGCAGATTGAGGACTATGCGCGCCCCGAAGGTCACACCCAGCCCACTTATACCTCCCCGCGCCGGGCGACGTGGATCAGCCCCATCGACCGCAAACAGCAGTCGGTGACGCTCGTGGATTCCCCGCTTCCCGTGACCATCGTGCATCACGGCCGCATCAACCGCCGCGTCATGGTGATTGGCACCCCGCACATCCAGGAGCTCACGCTGAAGGTGGGGCCGTTGGGTCACCTCGCGGGCGTGCGTACCGTGCGCTTCGACCTCGTGGCGGGCCCAGTCAAGATGGCCGGCCAGGACCTCACGCCTGCCGACGCCTCCGCGCTCCTCACCCGCTTGCGCTCCCGCCGCCTTCCTGCCATGGAAGCCGCGCTGGGGCCGAGCAGCCTCCAGCAGGACCTTAAGCCCGGCGACGAAGCTTAAGCAGCACCGGTCCGCGGGTGTTGCTGGGGCCGGCACACGCCGAGGCCGCCGAACAGGACCCGCATCCGCCCGCGGGGCAGGAGCCGAGTGGCTCCATATCGAGCACCCCGCTGGCGGTGAGGTGGTCCAGGATGACATCGACCGTGCCGGGTTCCAGCCCGGTCTGCGCCGCGATGGCTACGCGCGAGCGCACACCGGATTCGATGGCTTGCTGCACGGCGTGAATGGGCGAGGCGGACACTAGATAAACACCCTCAGAATCTGGAAGGCCGCCACTGCCAGCACCCACGCGGTGGCCAGCTGAATGCCGAAACCGAAGAGCGTCCAGCGCCAGCCAATCTCGCGGCGCTGCGCGGCAATCGTGGCCACGCAGGGTGTGTAGGCCAGCAGGAAGAGCATGTAGGCCCACACCGCGGCGAGGGGATGGCCACCGGAGGCGCGGTTGAAATCTTGACGCACATGGTCACTGAGCGCGCTGTGGGATTGTTCCTCCGCGGAGGCGTCGGTGACGTCGTCGACGGCGTAGGTCTGCGCCCATGTCGAAATCAGCGCCTCCTTGGCCACGAAACCCGTGACCAGCGGACCAGCCAGGGACCACGAGTCGAAACCAGCCGGGGCAAAGGCCGGGGCGATGGTGCGCGAGACCGCGCCGTAGGCGGAATCCTCCGGTGCTGGTGGCTCGCCCAAGGTAGTCTCGTGCACCGCGGCCCCAACCGGGATGGCCATGAGCAGCCACACCACGACCACGGTGGTCACGATGATGCCACCGGCGGTTTGCAGGAAGCCTTTCAACCGCGTCCACATCACGCTCAGCGCTAGGCGCACGGTGGGCAGCTGGTACGTTGGCAAGTCAATAACCAGCGCTTCCTCAGGCACCGCGCGCCACAGCGTCTTTCGCAGCGCCAAGCCAACGAGCACGAGCAGCGCGATGGAAATGACGTACATGATGAACACCACGCTGCCGGCGTGCTCTGGGAAGAACGTGGCCGAAAGCATGACGAAGACCACCAAGCGCGCCGAGCACGAGGTAAACGGGATGAGCAGCGCCGTCATAATGCGATGCCGCGGGCTGCCCAGCACGCGCGTGGCCGAAATCGCCGGCACGTTGCAGCCAAAGCCCACGACAATCGGGATAAAAGCCTTACCTGGCAGGCCGATGGCCCGCATAAGACGATCTGTGACCACCGCCGCACGCGCCATGTAGCCGGAATCCTCCAACACCGCCAAACACAAAAACATCAGCGCCATGAGCGGGGCGAAGGTGAGGACCATGCCGACGCCGCCGATGAGGCCGTCGACAAGCAAGCCCGTAACGAGGGGGTGACCTAAGCCGATGGCTTCAAGCCCCGCCCGCGCCCAATCGCTCAAGGGGCCGGAGACCAACGCCTCCAGGCCATCCTGGAGGGGAGCGGCCACCGTGGTGGTGATCTGAAAGACCAGCCACATCACGGCAAGAAACAGCAGCGGACCCACGACTGGGTGGAGGGCCACCGCGTCGAGGCGGTGGGACAGGGGCGTCGCGTGCTCGACCTCGCTCACCGAGGCCTTCGCCGCCGCATCCAGCTCCGCAAAGCGGCCCTCCAGGCCGGTGTCTTCGCGCAGTTGCACGGGCTCAGCCGCCAGAGAATCTACAACAACCTCTCGCAGCTTCTCGACGCCCTCCCGCTTACGCCCATCAACCTCCACCACCGGGATGGAGGTGGCCTCAGCGAGCGCAACGGGGTCCACCGTTTGCCCCTGGTTGAGGGCCACGTCGGTCTTCGTCAGCGCGATGATGAGGCGGTAGGGCTGCTCCGCCAACTGGAGGGCCACGTTGAGGCCGCGCGCGACGGCGCTGGCATCGACGACCACGACGACGGCGTCGGGGCGCTCATCATCGGGGCAATCGATGAGCATGGCGCGGGTGAGCGCCTCATCGGGGCTGAGCGGATCGAGCGAGTAGGTGCCGGGGAAGTCGATGAGATCGGCGGTGGATTCACCCAGCTTCCACGCACCGCGGCTGACCTCAACGGTGGTTCCCGGCCAATTGCCGGTCTGCGCCTTTGCGCCGGTCAGGGCATTAAAGAGTGTGGACTTGCCGGAATTCGGGGAGCCGACGAGCGCGATGATGGGTGCTCCGGCAGGAGCTACCGCGCCGCCCGGATCGCCGTGGCAGCTGGGTTTCGTGGTGGCCATGGTTTAGACCTCGATGGCTTGCAGTGTTGCCTTGTCGATGGCGTAGCGGCAGCTGCCCACCGAGACAACGCGCGCGCCGCCGGCCACGCGCGGGCCCATGGTCAGCGTGGCGCCGGGGCGGATGCCCAGCTCGCCGAGGCGCACTGCCAAGGCGGCGTCGCAGGTGCAGGAAATGCACTCGTTTCCCAAGGTGATGGTGCATCCCATGGGGATGGCGTCGGCGGTTTGCCGTGGGCACCCAGACAACTTCACGGTGAGCTCTCTTTCTCTAAAGCATTACCGTTATAGGTTAACCTAAGTAAATATAGGTCTGTCTAGTTTTTCGCCGCTTTCGGTTAGGTGATCCTCACCACGCGGCGCTCGAGGGCGCCGCGTTTCATATGCGTTGCCTGAATTAGTTTGTCCAGCTGCTCACCTGGCGCAGCTTTTGGCGGTTCTTCAGCCGCGACTGGCCCAGCTTGCGGGACATGCGGTCCAGAATCTCAATCGCCTCGGTGATGTGCGGTCCCTTGTTGAGCATGACGCATTCCGCGCGCAGCGCATAGCCCGCGTCCGTGATTTCCGCGCGGGAGGGAAGCCCCGTCTTGGCCAGGGTCTCCAGCACCTGCGTAGCCATGATGACCGGGATATGTGCCGCCTCCGCGACCTTCATGATGCGCCCCGGCACCTGGACCATCTCCTCGAATCCCAACTCCACGGCCAAGTCACCGCGCGCAATCATGATGCCGAACTTGGCATGGCGCATGCCCTCCAGCAACACGCTTCCCAGCTGCTCATAGGCAGGCACAGTTTCAATCTTGAGCACGATGCCCAGGTCACGCACGCGCTGAGCCATCTCCTCGGACTCCTGCTCGGCGGCAATCTCCTCGAGCGTGTCATAGAGGAAGGCCACATCAGCTGGAGTGCGGATGAAGGAAACCGCTGCGATATCGCAGTGCGTGGCCACAAAACGCAGCGCCTCGATATCCTCTTCGGTGAGGCTGGGCAGCGGGACGTCAGTATCCGGCAGGTTGATTCCCTTATAGGCGGCCAGGTTGGTGCCGGTGGGCCCGGCGTGCTCCACGGTGATGACAGCCTCGCGCTCAGCGCCGTTGCCCCGCACCTTGCGGACGCGGCCGGAGATTGCGCCATCATCGAAAATCACCCGGTGACCCACCTCCAGCGCACCGACCACCTCCGGCAGCGTGCAGCCAATTGTGGTCACCTTGCCCTCGATAATGCGCGCCGGCTCCTGCGAAGTGCTCAGCACCAACTCCTCGCCGCGGTGCAGGCGAATCTTCTGCTCCAGGGCCGGAACCCCATGCACCTGCGTGGTGTCCCCGCCGTGGCTCAACACCGTTCCCTCGGCAAGGTAGCAGTTGCGATCACCGTGCAGCACCGCCACGCCTGCTTCCGTGCTCTCCACGGTGAACACACGGGAGCGCCCGCGCGCTTCCGTGAAGCGCACCTCGCTGCCGGGCTGCAGGCGCGCCAACCACTCGCCATCCACCTCCAGCGCTACCGCCGGGCGGGCCGCGCTTGGCGACGCCTCCCCCGCCACCCCGTGGGCGCGGGTAGAGGAGGGGGCGTCGTGAAGCACGAGCGTTGCCGGGCTCAGCAGCTCACCTGCCGCGGTGCGCTCGCCGCGCACGCGGATGACCTGCGGGCCCGGCTCGATGGTGCCGGTGCGGACCTTGGGGCCAGCAATATCGCAGGAAATCAGGATCTCGCGCCCCACCTCCTCGGCGGCGCGGTGGACGTGTGCCACCATCTTCTGCCAGGCATCCTGGCCATCGTGGGCGCAGTTGATGCGGGCTAGTTCCATGCCCGCGCGGGCGAAACCGAGGACCAGCTCATAGTCATCTGCGGCCTCGGTGGGAAGGGTCACCATGATGCGCGCGTGGGTGTCCTCCTGGGTGGGGCCGAGGAGGGCTTCGGTGTTGGCATCGAGGATATCGTCCGCGTCCGCATAGGCCGTGGCAATCGGCTGCACGGGATAGGTCGCCGCCTGGCCATCGAAGGCGTCGAGCACGTTGCGCGCGGCGTGGAGGCGCTCGAGCACTGCGGGCTCCGGGTGGCTGAGGCTCGTGGCGCCCAACGCGGTGAGGCCTTCCTGGATTTCGACGGCGTCCTGGGAACGCAATTCCATGTAGCGCACGAGGTTGACCGCGCCGGGGCGGTGGACGGGATCCACGCGCGCGATCTGCGCGGCGTGCGCGGCAGACGAAGCTTCGACGCGGGTAGTGAGGGAATCAAGAAGTGGGCGCAGGCTAGGCAAGGTTTCTCCTTTGTTGTGAAAGTCCACCCACATTGTGCCGCGACTTGTTAGACCGCGCCACGGAAGCCGAGCTGGCGCCAGGCCTCGTACACGGCCGTCGACGCCGCGTTGGATAGATTCATCGAGCGCCTAGCCGGCATCATGGGGATGCGCACGCGCTCCGTTACGCGCGGGTGGAAGGCGTGTTCCTCGGGCAGGCCGGTGGGCTCGGTGCCGAAGAGGAGGACGTCCCCCTCCTGGTAGTCGATGTCCGTGAACCACTTATCTGTGTGGGTGGTGAAGGCGAAGACCCGCGCGCCGGGGAGGGCCTCCATGCAGGCGTCGAAGTCTTTGTGGATTTTGAGATCCGCCAGGTCGTGGTAGTCCAGGCCCGCGCGCTTGAGGTGTTTGTCCTCGAAGTTGAAGCCGAGGGGCTCGATGAGGTGCAGGCTCGCGCCCGTGACGGCGGCGGTACGGATGGCGTTGCCGGTGTTGGTGGGGATCACGGGGTTGTCGAAGACAATGTGCAAGCTGCTCATAGGCATCAGTCTAGGATGGTGGGCATGAGCGCTACCAAACTAGATGGCAACTTGTACCGCGACGAGATTTTTGAGGACCTGGCCCAGCGCGTGGCCGCCCTCAAGGAGAAGGGAATTACCCCGGGACTGGCCACGGTCCTGGTGGGCGATGATCCGGGTTCGCATTCCTACGTGAAGATGAAGCACCGCGATTGCGAGAAGCTCGGAATCAATTCGATTCGCAAGGACCTGCCTGGCGACGTTACCCAGGAAGAACTCGAGCGCGTCATCGAAGAGCTCAACAATGACGATGCTTGCACCGGCTACATCGTGCAGCTGCCGCTGCCGAAGCACCTGGATGAAAACCGCGTGCTCGAGCTCATCGACCCAGCCAAGGACGCCGATGGCCTGCACCCGATCAACCTGGGCAAGCTGGTGCTCAACGAGGACGCCCCGCTGCCGTGCACGCCGAACGGTTGCATCCACCTGCTGCGCCGCTTCGGCGTGGAGCTCGATGGTGCCAAGGTCGTGGTCATCGGCCGCGGCGTGACCGTGGGCCGCCCGATTGGTCTGATGCTGACCCGCCGCAGCGAGAATTCCACGGTGACGCTGTGCCACACCGGCACCAAGGACTTGGCCGCGGAGACCCGTGAGGCCGATGTCATCATCGCGGCCGCTGGCAAGGCACACATGCTCACCGCCGATATGATTAAGGAAGGTGCCGCGGTTCTCGACGTCGGCGTGTCCCGCGTCGACGGCAAACTCGCCGGCGACGTGGCTGAGGACGTCTGGGAGAAGGCCGGCTACGTTTCCCCGAACCCGGGCGGCGTGGGCCCGCTGACGCGCGCGTTCCTGGTGAGCAACATCGTCGAGCGTGCCGAAAAGCTCGCCGCTCAGTAGCGCGTGAAGTCGAGCGCTCGAGTAGTGAGTATGTCTGAGCAACCAGCACAGCCGCGCGGGAAAACTGCGCCGCCGGTGTCTTTATCGAACCCGCACGATGCGCACCTGAAGCCCTCGGCGCTGCCGCCGGCTCTTCAGTGGTTGGCCATCGGCTTGTTCGTGGCGGCGGTTGTGGTGTCGGGCTTCTATGCCGTGTTCGAGCACTGGCGCCGCGCCACGCTGCTGCTGGGCGGGGCGCTGGTGTGGCTGACGGTGGTTCGTCTGACCTGCGATTCCTCGCGGGTTGGCGTGCTCGCGGTGCGCTCCCGGCGCTTCGATGCCTGCTTTACAGGCATCTTGGGCGCGGCGATGGTGTTCATGGCCTTTTCCATCGACGCGCTTGGATCGTAACGCGTTTGGCTCCCGGAAAGAGCCAAACGGCTTCTTAAATGTAATACTCATCGCCCACGTACGCAGGGCCCACGTCTAAGCCATTTGGCGCCGAGAGCAGCAGGAAGTTGCGCAGGATACGGTTCATCTGCCGGGTCTCCGTCAGAAAAGCATCGTGTCCCACGGGGGAGACAATCTTGGCCATCGCCAGCAGCTGGTTGACGTTGCGGGAGATGTGCTCCTGCTGGTGATAGGGGTAGAGGATATCCGTGTCCACGCCCACCACCATCGTCGGCACCTGGGAGGCCGCCAACGCCTTGATGAGCCCGCCGCGCCCGCGGCCGACGTCATGCCGGTTCAGCGCCTCCGTGAGAACCACGTAGGAACCCGCATCGAAGCGCTCGGTGAGCTTAGCCCCCTGGTAATCCAGATAGGAGTTCACCGCGAAACGCTGGTTGAGCTGGCGGTGCGGCCCCAAGGGATTCTCGCCTTGCTGTGCGGTAGCGCCGAAGCGCTCGTCGATTTCCTGCTCGCCGCGATACGTCAAATGCGCGATGCGGCGCGCCGCCGCCAAACCATCCCGCGGAGTCTTGTCCGTGAGGTAGTAATTTCCGCCATGCCAAAACGGGTCGCGCTCGATCGCGGAAATCTGCGCGGATTGGATGCCAATCTGCCAGCCCGAAGCCCTGGCCGACACCGCAATCACACACACCGCCGACACGCTTTCCGGGTGCAGCAAGCTCCACTCCAGAGTCCGCGCCCCGCCCATCGAGCCGCCGAGTACCGCGTGCACACGCGAAATACCCAGCTTCTTCAAGCAGTCGTGCTCGGCCTCCACCAAGTCCCGAATCGACAGCGCCGGGAAACGCCCGCCCCACGGCTTTCCATCCGGGTGCAGCGACTTTGGCCCCGTCGAGCCGTTGCAGCCACCCAGCGCATTGGTCGCGATAATGCACCAGCGCGTGGTGTCCAGGGCCTTGCCCGGGCCCACCAGGTCGGACCACCAGTCCGCCACGTTGGAATCCCCGGTCAGCGCGTGCTCGACCACCAAGACATTGTTGACGCCGTCCGGGTCGCCGGCGAAAGCGCCCCAGCGTTGGTAGGCCAGGGAGGCGTCGGCAAGCACGGCGCCTGCTTCGGTGGTGAAGTCACCGATGGGGACGACGGCGAGCTCGCCTTCGGGCGCGAGCTCCGGGATGGCGCTAACCAATGGCCGCGAACCCGCGCTCGAGGTCGGCGATGATGTCGTTGACATCCTCGATGCCCACCGACAGGCGCACCGTGGCCTGTGTAATGCCCGCGGCCTTGAGCGCTGCTTCGTCGGACTGGGAGTGCGTGGTGGTCGCCGGGTGCACCACCAGGGAGCGGGTATCGCCGATGTTGGCCAGGTTCGAGTGCAGCTTCAGCGCATCGATAAACGCCCACGCCTCCTCGCGGCCGCCGTCGATGTCGAAGGAGAGCACGGAGCCGGTGTAGTCATAGCCCAGCTTCTCCTTGGTGGCCTTGTAAGGCGAGGACTCCAGGCCGGCGTAGTTGACCTTCGTGACCTTGGCGTGGGATTCCAGGTACTCGGCCACGGCCTGGGCGTTGGCATTGTGCTTCTCGACGCGCAACTGCAACGTCTCAATGCCATTCAGCGTCAGCCAGGCGTTGAAGGGGGAGATGGCGGCACCGGTATCGCGCAGCAGGCCCGCGCGCGCCTTGATAGCGAAGGCCGGTGCGCCCAGATCGGCGTACTTGAGGCCGTGGTAGGCCTCGTCCGGGGTGACGAAGTAGGGGAAGACGGGCTCGCCGTCACGCTCGATGGTCCAGTCGAAGGAGCCGCCGTCGATGATGGCACCACCGATGGCGGAGCCGTTGCCGCTGTAGAACTTGGTGGTGGAAACCACGACGATGTCTGCGCCCAGCTCCAGCGGGCGGGCGAGCGCGCCGGTGGCGATGGTGTTATCCACGATGAGCGGGACCTGGTTCTTGTGCGCTACCTCAGCGATGGCGGGGATGTCGAGGACATCGGCGACTGGGTTGCCGAAGGTCTCGCCGTAAAAAGCCTTCGTGTTCGGCTGGACGGCGTCCTGCCAGGATGCCGGGTCGTCGGGGTTCTCCACGAGGGTGACATCGATGCCGAGGCGCTTCAAGGTCACGGTAAAGAGGGTGGAGGTGCCACCGTAGAGGCGCGGGGAGGTGACAATGTGGTCGCCGGCGGAGGCTAGGTTCAGGATGGCCGCGGTCTCGGCGGCCTGGCCGGAGGCGAAAGCCACGGCGGCGACGCCGCCCTCGAGGGAAGCGAGGCGCTCCTCCAGCGCGTCCTGCGTGGGGTTGGTCAGGCGGGTATAAATCGGGCCGGCATCCGAGAGATTGAAGCGGTTGGCGGCGTGCTCGGCATCGTTGAAGACATACGAGGTGGTTTGGTAAATCGGCACGTTGCGTGCGTTGGTGGAGCCGTCCAGGTTCTGGCCGGCGTGGAGGGCGCGGGTGGCAAAGGACCACTCGTTTACTGCGGAATTATCGTATTTGGTGCTCATGTCAGGAAAGGCTAGACCAAGCGGTTCAGTGCCGTTAGTGGTTTTCTAGAAACCGCAGGCAAGCCCGAGAATAAAAATAGACCGAGCGGTTGGTTCGGCTTAAATTTCGATGCTTTCACCAACCCGCAGGCGCCGATAGCCGCTCACCCCGGCGCGTTGGAGCATGCCGTCGGTGATCTGCTTGCCGGCGTCGGAAAGCACGGCGTCATGGATGGGAACCGTAAGCCGCGCACCGATGCGCATGGCGTAATCCGCGGCATCCGCCCCGCGCACCCACGGGCCGGCGATGGGGAGCAGGAGCACGTCTACCGTGAGTCCTTCCGAGACAACCCACTGGTCGCCGGGGTGCAGCACGCCGCCGAAGAGGTAGCCCAGGTTCTCCGGGCGCGGGATATTGGGGTGGATCTCCTCGTGGAGGCCGCCCACCGCGTGAATCTCAAGGCCCAGAACTGTAAAGGTCTCACCTGGATGCGCGACGGTGCCGGAGCCGATGGCGTCGATAGCCTCCTGCGTTCCCCACACCGGCAGGCCGCTCGCACGCACGGCGTCGACGTCGAGGTGGTCTCCATGCGCGTGCGTGAGCAGCACCGCTTTGGCGTCCTCGAGGCAGCTCAGGTCAGAGAGGGGACCGGGGTCGATGACGATGCGACCCTGGGGTGCCTCGACGGCCACGGCGGATTGTCCATGCAGAGATAGCTTCATAAACCCCACGCTAGCCAAAAGTAAAGGAATACAGCGAGAGCCCTTCGCTTACTTCCAGCTCGATTGTTTCGGTGTGATTGTCAGGTTCCCGGACGAGATCCACCGTGCCGTCCTCGGTGATGTCGAAGGTGCGTACCGAACCATCGGCGCGGTGCACGCGAACCGTTCCTTGCCCTGATGCCACGAGCTGTACCCAGGCGGCGCGGTAGTTCAGTCGCAGCCGTGCGTGAGGTCCGGCGGTGATGGGCTGGTCGGCCAGCGTCCACGTCCCGCCCAGCGAATACTGACCTAACGGCGGCTCGCTCGTGGTGAACTGGTGCGTGCCGTCGCGGTAATCGGGGTTGGTGAAATACTGCGCGCGTGCGGTGCCGAGGTACGTCTCCGGTGAGCGCGGCGCACTGTTCGCATCGGCGGTCTCGATTGGTTCGGGTAGCTCTATGCTGGGGTCGCGCTCGAGGAGAAGCTCACGAATGAGGCGCTCGGTCTCGGCGTAGTCGCCCTCGCCATGGTGGGATTGGCGCAGCATGCCGTGCTTGTCGACGACATAGTGCGCCGGCCAGTACCGATTCCCAAAGTTCTTCCACGTGGCGAAGTCATTGTCTTGCGCCACCGGGTATTCGATTCCTTGCTCGCGGGCCGCGCGGCGCACGTTGGCGGCCTCGTGCTCGAAGGCGTATTCCGGCGCGTGGATGCCGATGATGTCGAAGCCGTAGTCCTTGTAGTGCGTATAGAGCTTGGTCAGGTGCGTGTTGTTGCGCTGGCAGTTGATGCAGGCATAGGCCCAGAAATCGATGAGGGTGACCTTGCCGGAGGTGCGCGGATCGACGGGCGCATCCGTGTTGAACCAGCCGGTCAACCCCGCGAACGTGGGCACGGGGGTTCCTTCGGCTGTGCGGGCGGCCTGTTCAACTGGGGTGGCGTCGGCGTTGATGCTGGGGAGCTTCTGCTGCAGCCAGGCGGGCGCGCCAAGCGAAATCGCACCAGCCATGACGATAACTACCACTCCCGCGGTGATACGCACCCCGCGCTGGTGGGAGCGGAAAGCATCGACGCGTTTGCCCACCTCGTTGCCGCCCAAAGCGAAGGCCAGCAGGGGGATGGCCACGCCGAGAGCGAAGGAGAGGCAGAGGGCGAGGATGTGGGCGTCGACAGTCCCAGTGGCGCCCGCCACGGAGATGGCGGCGAGTACAGGGCCGGCGCAGGGGACGAAGACAACCCCCATGGCCAAGCCGACGACGAACCCGCCTTTGCCGCGGGCCTTGGCTTGCAAGCTGCCGGCTTTCGGGAGTTTCTGGAAAGGCCACTCAAGGATTTCTTGCACGCGGGGAAACACCATTCCCAGGCCAACGAGAATCAACAGCGCGATTCCCACCTTCCACAGGATGTCGGCGGGCAGGCCCAGGGAATTGAGCAGCGTTGTGGCGAAAAGAGTGACGAGGCTGAAACTTGTGACGAGTCCGCCCACGACCTGCCATGGCCGCCACCGTGAGCCGCCGCTAACGGCGAGGACCAGCGGCAAGACCGGCAAGATGCAGGGCGAGATGCCCGTGATAAGGCCACCGGTAAACCCGATGAACAGCGTTGATAGCATGCTGTACTCCTTCGCTTGGTGTGCGGTGTGGGTATGCAACTAGTTCGGAGCACGAGTGAAAAACGGATTGGTTTTAAATCCATCCAATCCGCATCGCGGGGCGGCTCCGAATAGTCAGATACAGGGCCCGGAAAAGCCGAGCCCCGATTGCTTGAAGAAGGAGCACCGAAATGAAGAAGCTTGTTACTGTCGCCGCTGCACTTGCTGTTGCCGCCAGTGGGTTGGTCGCCTGCAACGACAAGAAGGAAGACATGGACATGATGCCCAGCTCGGAGATGATGGCCCCGAGCGAGGAAATGACTAAGTAAAACTGCCATGTCCACCCCGCTGCTGGAGGTAAGCTCAACACCCGTGCCTGCGATGTCCCCCAATGAACACGAGCGGCTGAACCGCCTTTTGGTTCAGACCGCTTCCGCAGATAAGCATGCCTTCAGCGCGCTGTACGACGCCCTCGCACCCACCGTGTACAGCGTGTGCCTGAGCGTTCTGCGCAATCCCGCCTTAGCAGAGGAAGTTGCTCAAGACGTCTTCGTTGAGGTCTGGACCTCCGCCGCGAAGTTTGACCCGCGACGGGGGAATGCTCGCTCGTGGGTGGGCAGGTTGGCGCATGGGAGGGCCGTCGATAAGCTGCGCAGCCATGTGGCCGCAGTGCAGCGCGATGACCGCGACTCGAAGCTTGAGCACGCCACTTTTGCTGAGCCGATTGAAGACGAAGCCCTGAACAATGTGGAGGCTCACCTCCTGCGCCGGGCCGTCGACGAGATTGGGGAGCCGCATTCCACCGCGGTGGCCCTCGCGTTTTTCGATGGTTTGACGCATGCTGAGCTGGCAGAATCAACGGGAGTACCGCTGGGTACGGCGAAGACGCGCGTGCGCGACGGTGTTAAGAAGCTAAAAGCGATTCTCGAAAGGGAGGGGCGATGAGCAATACACATGAGTTTTCTGATGAGACTTTCGATGACTTCCTCGATTCCCTCCCCGAGGTCGAACCGCCGGCGCGAATGAAAGATGCCGTCTTTGCGGAAATTGGCGGTGGCGAAGCTGCCGAGGTCATCGAGCTTCCGCGCCGCCGTTGGCGGACCTTCGTGGCGGTGCCGGCTGCCGCGGCGGTCCTCGTAGTAGGCATGGTTGCCGTGCCGCCCTTGTTGCAGTCCGATGACTTGCAGAATCAGACGAGCGATAGCGCGCGGGTAGAGGCTGAATCGCCCGGCGAGAAGTCGATGCACGCCATCATGGGGGCAGAGGACCTTATGCAGGGCAACGCCGATGCATCGGGCGCACAGCTGGATATCGTGTCTTCGGCGTCGATGGAGAAATCCGGCGCGATGGTGGATGGCCAGCCGCAGCTCGCCGATGGCATGGGCGCCCAGGTATGGGCAGTCAGCGCCGATGGCGGCATGGCTTCGGCGGGGGTCATCGGCCAGGACCCACACGATGGGGTATGGATGCCTTTCGACGGCGCGGCAGTCAGAGTCATGGTCACCGAGGAACCCGCAGGCGGCAGCGAGCAACCGACGGGCCGCACTCTTGCTACCGTGACCTTGGCAAGCGCCGGTTAGGGCTCAGTCTGCTAAAGCCTGCTTGATCAGCTCCAGCGCGGCGGCGAGTTCGACGTCGCTCAAATGCCCAAAGCCCAAGACCACGCCTTCCTCGGCGGGCGCGCCGCCCCAATAATCGCGCAGCGGGGTCAGCGTGAGGCCCAGATCGGCCGCGCGCTGGACGACGCCCTCCTCACACAACAACACCGCGTGGAGCCCGCCGTGGATGGGCAGAAGGGTAGCTGGGGTGTCTTCCAGCGCGGCTTGGACGAGGTCGCGGCGGCGCTTGTAGGCGCGGCGCATCCGCCCGGTATGTCGCCGCAGCGCACCGCTGGCCAGGTAGTTCGCCAGCGCCGCCTGGGGGATAGCGCCGACGGGCTGGCCGAAGATCTCCCGCACCTGATCCACCGCCGAGCGCAAGCTCGGCGGCACGACCAGGTAGCCGCAGGCAATCGACGGCGAAATCACCGAGGAAAACGTGCCCAGCAACACCGTGTGTTCCGGAGCGAGCGCGGTCAGCGCGGGCAAGGGCTGGCCGACGTAGCGCAGCTCGGAATCGAAATCATCCTCGATGATGAGCACGTCATTGCCGCGCGCCCACTCGACGAGCTCCGCGCGCCGGGCAGCCGGCAGCGAACCGCCATAGGGGTGCTGGTGGGAGGGGGTGACGATGAGAACGTCGAGGTCAACGGTGGGGACGGTGACGCCGTGGGCGTCGGTGGGGACGTCGACAAGCGTGTGCCCCAAGGCCTGGGGGATGCGGCGCAGGCTGGGGTAGCCGGGGGATTCCACGCCCACACGCAAATGGCCGCCCAGCGCGCGCAGCAGCACCGACAGCCCGTCGCGGGCGCCGGCGGTGATGACGACATAGGCCGGGTCGACGGTCAGCACGCGCATGTGGCGCAGGTGCGCGGCCACCTCGCGGGGGAGATCGCCGGAAGAATCCACGGCGGCCTTGCGCCACGCCGCCCTCCATTCGGGGGTGATGATTCCGGCCGTATCGGGCAAACCGGGGGTCAACTCCACGCGCGGTGGGGCAGGGGAGGGCCGTGGCGCAGGATGAGGCTGCGGGGCGCGCCCGTGGGGCAGGTGCGGGTTGATGACGGTGCCCGATCCAACCGCCGCGGTCAGGTAGCCCTCGGCGGTCAATTGCTCATAGGCGGTAACCACGCTGCCTCGGGAAATGCCCAAATCGCGGGCTAGTGAGCGCGTCGATGGAACCTGCTCGCCGGGCAGCAGAATGCCCGCCGCGACTTGGGCGCGGAGGGCTTCGGCGATCTGCACCGGCAGCGCGCGCGTATCAGATGGGTCGAGGCGGAAAGACACGGCCCCATCATAAGTGGTCTAATTCAACACTCGGGAAATGGCTCTTGTCTTGGACCAATTTTCTGCGCCACTATGTGAGCCATGACTGAACAGAAGAATGAACAGGGACGCGCCACGACGCGCGTCAAGCGTGGACTAGCTGACATGCTCAAGGGCGGCGTCATCATGGACGTCGTTACCCCGGAGCAGGCACGAATTGCTGAAGACGCGGGCGCTTCCGCCGTCATGGCGCTGGAGCGCGTGCCGGCCGATATCCGCGCCCAGGGCGGCGTGGCCCGCATGTCCGATCCGGACCTCATCGAGGGCATCGTCAACGCCGTGTCCATCCCGGTGATGGCGAAGGCCCGCATCGGCCACTTCGTGGAGGCGCAGATTCTCGGCGAGCTGGGTGTCGACTTCATCGACGAGTCCGAGGTGCTCAGCCCCGCCGATTACGTCAACCACATCAACAAGTGGGATTTCGACGTGCCCTTTGTCTGCGGTGCTACCAACCTGGGCGAGGCCCTGCGCCGCATCACCGAGGGCGCGGCCATGATCCGCTCCAAGGGGGAGGCCGGTACTGGCGACGTCTCCGAGGCTGTCAAGCACCTGCGCACCATCAAGGGCGAAATCGCGCGCCTCCAGAACCTCGACCGCGACGAGCTCTACGTTGCGGCCAAGGAGCTGCAGGCCCCGTATGACCTGGTTGCTGAGGTTGCGGAGACCGGCAAGCTTCCGGTCGTGCTGTTCGTTGCTGGTGGTGTGGCTACGCCTGCCGACGCCGCCCTCGTCCGCCAAATGGGCGCCGAAGGCGTCTTTGTCGGCTCCGGCATCTTCAAGTCCGGCGAGCCCGCGAAGCGCGCGGAGGCCATCGTGAAGGCAGCGACCCTCTACGACCAACCGGCCGAGCTGGCTAAGATTAGCCGCGGCCTGGGCGAGGCCATGGTGGGCATCAACGTCAACGACATCCCCGCCCCGCACCGCCTGGCTGAGCGCGGCTGGTAGGACCTGTGCCCGCAGTGAAGAAGTCGGCGGACACGGCGCGACCACTCGTCGGCGTGCTCGCGCTGCAAGGCGGAGTGGAAGAACACATCGCTGTGCTGGAGAGCCTCGGCGCTGCAACGCGCCGGGTGCGCCTGCAACAGGATCTCGACGGGCTGGACGGAATCATTCTGCCGGGCGGCGAGTCGAGCACTATCGATAAGCTGGCGCGCTCTTTTGGCGTCGCTGAGCCGTTGCGCCGCGCCGTCGATGGTGGGCTGCCGGTCCTGGCCACCTGCGCGGGGCTCATCTACAGCGCCCGCGAGCTGGAAAACCCCGCACCGGGCCAGCAGACGCTGGGGCTTATCGACGTCACCGTGCGCCGCAACGCCTTCGGAAACCAGCGCTTCTCTGAGGAGCGCACCGTGCCGGTCGCGATGGAAGGCCAGAGGTCCGGCGAGCCTCTAGCCATCGAGGCGAGCTTCATCCGCGCGCCCATCGTTACCCGCGCGGGCGAGGGCGTCGAGGTCATCGCCACCGTGCCCCTCCCTGCACCTGACATCGAGGTCAGTGGTGAGGGAAGTGGTGCCGGGGCGCGAACTCGTCCTGCCGCGGGGCGCGAGGTGATTGTGGGCGTGCGCCAAGGATGCGTCACGGCGTTGAGCTTCCATCCGGAAGAAAACGGCGACTCGTGCCTCCACGCCGCGTGGCTCGCTTCCCTCGTTCGCTAACTAATTCTGCCCGGAAGCTCTTTCCTTAAATAACTATCACCCGATAGTGATCTGGGATACATTGAGATGTGCCAGCTGAACACATCACGCCCAGAAAGGCACTTTGCCGTGAGCACACCCGCCCCTGAACAAGTCCGCGAAGATATCCGCTTCCTCGGCCGGGTGCTCGGCCGGGTCATCGCACAGCAGGAAGGCGAGGACGTCTTCGAGCTCGTCGAATCGACCCGCCGCATGGCCTTCGACGTGGCGCACGGCGATGCCAAGCCCGAAGACCTCGTCGCCATCTTCCGCGACCTCGACATCACCAAGGTCAACCTCGTGGCCCGTGCATTCAGCTATTTCGCGCTCATCGCCAACCTCATAGAGGATCTGGATGACGAGTCTGTTGAGGCGCCCGTCTCCTTGCGCAAGACATTCGCCAAGCTCAAGGAAGAAGGCGTCACGCCAACCGACGCCGCCACCGTCATCCGCGGCGCGCACGTCGCCCCCGTTCTCACCGCGCACCCCACCGAAACCCGCCGCCGCACCGTCTTTGATACGCAAACCCGCATCAAGACTCTCCTCAAGGAATCACACCGCGGTGGCGACATAGCGGCAATCGAGAAGGAAATGTATCTGCGCATGACGCTGCTGTGGCAGACCGCGCTGATTCGCATCGCCCGCCCCACCCTCGAAGACGAGATTGACGTCGGCCTGCGCTACTACAAGCTGTCGCTGCTCGACCAGGTCCCTGCACTCAACCGTGCCATCCGCCACGCCATGCGCGAGACTTTTGGCCAGCAGCTGCCCGATTCCCCCGTTGTCCGTCCCGGTTCCTGGATTGGCGGCGACCATGACGGCAACCCGTACGTCGACGAGCACACCCTGACCTATGCCACCCGCAAGGCCGCGGCGACGGTGCTCCAGTACTACGCCGACGAGCTCGGGGAGCTGGAGCGCGAGCTCTCCCTATCAGACCGGTATTCCTCCAGCTCCAAAGAGCTGGGCGCGCTTGCCGACGCCTCCCACAACGACGAAAAATCCCGCGTCGACGAACCCTACCGCCGGGCGATCTTCGGCATCCGGAAGAAGGTGCTGGCGAGGTTGGAGGGGGAGACGTCGCCAAGCGCCTATGCGTCGCCGGAGGAACTCAAGCGGGACCTGGACGTGATCGACCGCTCGCTGCGCCAATTCAACGATGACATCATCGCCGATGACCGCCTCGCCCGGCTGCGCTCGGCGGTGACCACGTTTGGATTCCACCTCTCGACGCTGGATATGCGCCAGAATTCGGAGTCCTTTGAGAACGTCCTCACCGAGATTTTCGCCGCGGCCACCATCACCCCGGACTACCGCGCGCTGGGGGAGGAGGAGAAGGTCGCGGTGCTCGTGCGCGAGCTGCAGACCAATCGGCCGCTGCTTTTCCCCGACGCTGAGAAGGGATTCAGCGAGGATACCGCGAAGGAGCTGGGCATCTTCCGTGCGGCGGCGCGCGCTGTGCGGGACTTTGGGCCGGAGTCGGTGTCGCACTGCATTATTTCTATGACGGGAACCGTCTCCGACATTCTGGAGCCGATGGTGCTACTCAAGGAGGTGGGCCTGAGCGAGGTCGATGTGGTGCCGCTATTTGAGACCATCGAAGATCTGAAGGCCGGCGCCGGCATCCTGGAGAAGCTGTGGCAGGTGCCCGTGTACCGCGAGCATCTGCGCTCGCGCGGGGATATCCAAGAAGTCATGTTGGGGTACTCGGATTCCAACAAGGACGGCGGGTATTTGCAGGCGAACTGGGCGCTATACGACGCCGAACTGGCCCTCGTTGAGCTCTGCGCGCGCCACGGCGTGGAGTTGCGGCTGGCGCATGGCCGCGGTGGGGCGGTGGGCCGGGGTGGTGGCCCGACGTATGATGCGATTCTGGCGCAGCCGAAGGGCGCGGTGTCGGGTTCGGTGCGTATCACCGAGCAAGGAGAGGTGATTTCTGCGAAGTACGGTGCGCCGGAGACCGCGCGCCGCCACTTGGAGGCGTTTGTTTCCGGAGCGCTGGAGGCATCGTTGTTGGATACCGAGCCGATTGCGGATCCGGAGCGCGCCTACGAGATCATGCGTGAGCTGGCGGCGTTGAGTGGCGTGGCCTACCGCCAGCTTGTCGACGACCCCGGGTTCATCACCTACTTCACCCAGTCCACCCCGCTGCACGAGATTGGCGAGCTTAACCTGGGGTCGCGCCCGACCTCGCGCAAGCAGACCACCGCGATTACGGATTTGCGTGCGATTCCCTGGGTGCTGTCGTGGTCACAGTCTCGTACCAACATTCCGGGCTGGTTCGGCGTGGGCAGCGCGGTGACGGCGTGGGTTCAGCAACCCTCCGGAGGATCGACAGCCTCCGGAGGTACAGCAAGAGCGGTAAATGCCACAGCGGATGTAGCAGTGACCGAGAAGGCTGGAGCAGATACCGGAGCTGGAGAAGAAAAGCGCTGGGAGGAGCTGCGCGAGCTGTATCGCACGTGGCCCTTCTTCCGTTCTGTGTTTGCCAACATGGCGCAGGTCATGGCCAAGGCGGAGATGCAGCTGGCGCGTCTGTACGCCAACTTGGTCGACGACAAGGACACCGCAGACCGTATCTTTGGCCTGATATCCGAGGAATTTGAGCGCACCCGCGAGGTCTACCTCAAGGTCACCGGAAACGCGGATCTGGTGAGCGAGAATCAGCGCCAAGCACGTTCACTCAAGCGGCGCTATCCTTACCTGCTTCCGCTCAACGCCGTCCAGTTGGAGTTGCTGCGCCGCTACCGCCGCGGCGACGACCAGTTCCTGGTATCCAAGACCATCCAGGTCACGATGAACGGGCTAGCCACCGCGCTGCGCAACGCCGGCTAAACCGCCCGCCCGCATCATTGGGCATCCGGCCCAACCGCTTGGCCCGCCAGCATTCCTGCGGGACAGGCTCGAGGGCATGATCAGTTCCATTAGTTAAGCCGGCATGCCGAATGCCCCGCGAGGAGGTGATTTCCTGCGGGGTTCGGGACAATCATGCACCTTGCCCGGCTATACGTTGCCAAGATGAGTGCTGCCAAGGTGGGCGCGGTGGCTAGTTGAAGGCGCTGGTGAAGACCGGCGCGGCGTCGTATGGCGGGATCCATGCCACCCGCCCGCCGACGCGATCCATGCGGCCGCGCGAGGGCGGGGCATCGGGGTCGTCGTCGTTGACCCCGTTGTGGTACGGACACAGCGGCACCAGGTTGAGGATGTTGGTGGGCCCGCCGCGGGCCCAAGCCTTAATGTGGTGGATTTGGCACTTCTCAAAGGGAACCTTGCAGCCCTCCCAGGCGCAGCAGGGATTCTCCGCGGCCAAGGCAAGACGCTGCTTGGCGGTGGCGAAGCGCTGGAAGCGGAAGACATCGAGCGGACCGTGTTCGCGGCTGACCGCCACGATGATCCCCTTGTCCAGCAAAGCGCGCTCCACCAGCTGCGATCCGGTCATCGTCGCACCACTGGTCGTCCGGACGATGAACTCCTCGCCGTCCTTCTCCGTATTGCCCTTGAGCAGCTCGGCATAGTCATCGAGCTGCAGGACCGCCATGGTGGCAAGCTCAGTCTTGATGCCACCGCCCTCCAGGTTCTCCAGGAAACTCTCGCCGGGGCGTTCCTGGTCGATGCCTTCGAAGACGCCGGTCAGCTGCAGCGAGTCCGCGGTGACCGTGAGCGTGGCAAGGCCGTTGCCATGCTGGGTGAGCTTGGCGCGCTCGGCATACGTGCGGGGCTTACGCATCTGACGCAGGCGCTTGCGAGCTACCTTTTCCACCAGCTCCGCGCTGGTCTGGCACAGCTCCACGCGCAAATCCCATGCTTTGTTGTGGTCCCGAACTTTGGCCACGAAGTGCTCGATAAGCTGCAAGGTCACCAGCCCGTGTCCCCGCCGGCGCGCGGCTTCCACCGCCGTGCGCTGCTTCTTCGTCGATGAGGTGTGCCCGAAGTAGGTGTGGTGGAGGGAGAGGAACACGGTGGCGTCGGCAGGCGCGGCGCCGAGGGCCACCAAGTCAGATTCAGACAGGCCCGCGCACTCGGCCACCAGGTCAATGGCGCGGCCGAGGGCGGCGAAGTACGTCTGCAATCTCATACCCCGCAGCCTAAAAGCGCTCCATCCCGCCGCCAAGCCCCCAACTCGCCATTTGACGAAATCTGTGGATAACTAGTCGGGACTAGGCGCCGGCCAGGCCGCGGCGCTTGAGCAGCGGCGCGACGTCCTTGTCGCGGCCGCGGAATTCGCGGTAGGCCTCCGTGAAGTCGCGGGATGCGCCCTTCGACAGGATCACGTCGCGGAACTTTTGGCCAGCCGCGCGCAGGTCGGTCTGCTCCTTGAACCACTCGAAACCATCGGCATCGAGTGCCTCGGCCCAGAGATAGGAGTAGTAGCCCGCGGAGTAGCCACCGGCAAAGATGTGGTTGAAGTACGTCGAGCGGTAGCGCGGGGCGATGAGCTCGTTGTCCAGCCCGGCCGCGCGTAGGGCCTCGGCTTCAAACTCGGCGACGGCCTCCGGGGTGGCCTCTAGCTTGGCGGCGTCGGCAGCACTCAGGGAATGCCACGCGAGATCGATGATCGATGCCCCCAGATACTCCGAGGTGGCGAATCCCTGGCCGAATTCGGATGCGGCGGAAATGGCGGCGAGAAGCTCGTCCGGGATTGGTTCGTCGGTCTCCACGTGGCGTGCGTACTCCTTGACCAGTCTCTCATCGAGCGCCCAGTTCTCGTTGATCTGCGAGGGGAACTCCACCCAGTCGCGCGGCACGTTGGTGCCGGCGAAGGTGGGGTAGCGGACGTCGGAAAGCAAGCCATGCAGGGCGTGGCCGAATTCGTGGAAGACGGTGCGGACCTCGTCCATGCTCAGCAGCGGTTGGGAGCCGTCGGCGGGCTTGGTGATGCCCATGACGTTGACGATGACCGGCTTGCGCTCCAGCAGCCGGGATTGGCCCACGAACTCGCTCATCCATGCGCCTCCGCGCTTGGTGGGGCGTCCGAAGTAGTCGGTAAGGAGAAGGCCGATCCCCTTATCTCCGTGCGAGTCGATATCTACGTGCGGGACGTTTCCGTCCCGCACCTCCCAGACGCGAACCCCCTCCGCATAGCCCTCGAGGTCATCGCGCGGGATGACGGTGATGCCGTAAAGGCGCTCGGCGGCGGCCAAGACGCCCTTCTCCAGGACCTGGTCCAGCGGGAAGTACTTGCGCAGTTCTTCCTCATCGAGGGAGAAGTCGCGGGCGCGGACCTTGGATTCCCAATAAGGCCAGTCCGCAGCGTTAAAACCCTGGCCGTTGAGCGTTGCTTCCTCCGCGAGGAGCTTCTGCTCGCCTTCGGCATTGGCCGCGGCGGCGGGGGCGAGGTCGAAGAGCATGGTGCGGGCGGCGTCGGCAGTCGCGGCGGTTTCCTCGGCGATGACGTAGTCGGCATGCGTGGCAAAGCCCAGCAGCTCAGCGCGCTCGGCGCGCAGCTGGACGGCCTCGATGAGACCCGGGATGTTGTTCTCGGAGCCCCTGCTTGTCGACGCCCCATACAACCTCCCCCTCGCATCCTCCCGCGCCAGGCGGCTCAGCTCGGACTGCACGGTCGGCAGCTCCAGCGGGATGACAAAACCTTCGCGGCCGAGCGCTTCGGCGTCGGCCTTGGCGGAGGCGATGCGCTCGGCGGGCAGGCCCTCGAGTTCTTCCTCGGTGAAGGAGACCGCGCGCTCGCGGGTAGACGCCATGAGGTTGCGGCCGAATTCTTCGGAGAGCGCGGAGAGACGCTGGTTGATCTCAGACAGGCGGGCCTTGCCGGCTGCGTCGAGGTCGGCGCCCTTGCGGGCAAAGGTGCGCAGGAGGTGGTCGTGGAGGCGCTGGCTTTCGGCGTCGTCGGCAGGCGGCGTGGCCTCCTTGATGCGTGCGTAGAGCACCTCGTTCTGGTAGAGCGCGTCATAGTGCGCGGACAGGCGCGGGTAGATGTCGGCGGCGATCTCCTCCATCTCCTCGGTGACGTCGGTGCCGGAGAGGTTGCCAAAGACCGCCATGACGCGGTCGAGGTCCTGGCCGGAGCGCTCGAGCGCCTCCACCGTGTTTTCCCACGTCGGGGCGGCGGGGTTGTCGGTGATGGAGGCGATTTCGGCGTCGTGAAGCGCGAGTGCCTCGTCGAAGGCGGGGCGGTAGTGCTCGACCTTGATCTCCGCAAACGGTGGGAGCTGGTAGGGCAGCGTGGAGGGAGTCAGCAGTGGGTTAGTCATAAGAAACTACCGTACCTATGCCTCCTGCTCTATGTGATGGCATTCACTAGTTTCTTCTGTCGTGGTGTGTGGATGAGGATGACATCGAGAACCAAGAACGCCGCCAAGGTGATTCCTAAGAGCGGCAGGAAGACGCCGACGGTGGCCGCGAATAGCGCGCCCAGTCCTGTGGTGGCCCAGGAGAAGTGGGCAGTCGGGAGGAAGCGCGGGCGGCGTTTCCACCACATGCAGTAGCCCAGCACCACGAGAGCGGCGGTGGCCAGCCCCAGTGCGAGCAGTGCAATCTGCAGTGGCAGCCCGAACATGATGCCCATGTGCAGGTAGATGCCCCAGCTGCTGAGTTTGCTAAACAGCGGCAGGCTGGAGAAAGGCTGCCGGTCGATGACCTCCCCGGTGGTGCCATCTACCGAAATTGCATCGGAGGTGGTGCGCCATTCCACCCACCGTTCGCTGACCTGCCAGGCGGAGTGGGCGTCCTCCGGCGGGTACAGGCGCAGCGGTCCGGTCAGTTCCTCGGCGCGGCCGGTGGCGAGGACACGCTCGGCGTCGGCAGCCACGCTCGTGCTTGCCGACGCTCCATGCCCTTCATGGCCTTCATGCCCGGTGTGCTCATGCGTTTCAGCGGTGGTGCCGTGCAGGGCGGTGTTGATGGGAGTGGCTTTCCAGTGCATGCGCTCGACGAGGGAATCGACGTTCCCGCCGGCCAGACCGGACCAGGTGATGCCGGTGGCAGAGAGGCCAAGCAGACCGATGAAGATCCACGCGCCAATAGTGGAGTGCAGGCGAGTGGCCTTCCAGCGGGCAGAGCGCTTGGGCTGCTGCTGCGCGGCGTTCGCGGTTGCTTTGTTCTTCGGGCGGCGGCGAATCCACCACATATAGAGGCCTCCACAGGCCATGACCCACAACCACGAAGCGGCTAGCTCCGAGTAGAGCTCACCGACCTTGCCCAGGTGGAAGCTTTCGTGCAGGGAGGAAATCCAGCGGCGCAGCGGCATCTCGCCTAGGCCCGAGTAGGTGGGGTAGTCCCCGATGACCTTGGCGGTTGCGGGGTCGATGAAGACGGTGCGCTGCAGGCTCTCGTCGATGCTTTCATCGGAGACCAGCACGCGCGTGGAATCCGTCGGTGTCGTGGCGGGCCAGACCTGAGTGACCGGCATGTCAGGGTGCTCGTGCTGCGCGGCCTGGATTTGTTCCTCCAAGCTCAGCGGATTCTCCACGGTAGGCACCGTCAATACGTCGTGGTAGACCACTTTCTCCAGGGTGGGTGCCATGGCATAGAGGCAGCCAGTCAATGCCGCGATGAGGATGAAGGGGCCGACGAACATGCCGCCATAAAAGTGGATGCGTTGAATGAAGGATCGCAGAGCCGTCCGACTCATAAGTAGTGCTCTTTCGGGGTCTATCGATTAGGGCCCCTGCTGAACGTTCGCGGGGCGTTCAGGAGGGGCGATGGACAGGTGCTGATATCAACTGCACTAGTAGTCGGAGGCGAGGGTTTCTCGGTTCCCAGGTATTGAAAAACTTTTTAACTAACTGGGGTCCTCGGCATGAAAAGGGCGAGAAATTCGCGAGATAAGGCGCGAGAAGCAAGAAACAGTCAAGAAAAAGTCTTCGCAGCTCAACGGGTAAAAATAGCGTCGCGGAGTGCTGTTTTAGGCCTGTTTGTGGTTAATGAAGCAAGAAAAGACCGCCTCGAACTCCGGGGAGGAGACGAAGCGGTCTTTTGTTAAGCGCCTAGCGCAGAATTACTTCTTCAGGCCATCAATGATGTCGTTGAAGGCAGCAACCGGGCGCATGGTCTGGTTGAGCTTCTCCTCGTTCGGGGCGTAGTAGCCGCCGAGGTCGACGGGGGAGCCCTGGACGTCGAGAAGCGCCTGCTCAATCTCGCTTGCCTTGGCCTCGAGGGCCTCAGCAACCGGCTTGAAGGCCTCGGCCAGCTCGGCGTCGTCAGCCTGCGCAGCCAGCTCCTTGGCCCAGTTGAGGGTCAGGAAGAAGTGGGAGCCGCGGTTGTCGTTCTCGCCCACCTTGCGGGACGGGGACTTGCCCTCATCCAGCAGGGTCTCGGTGGCCTTGTCCAGTGCAGCGGCCAGCACGCCAGCCTTGGCGTTGCCGTTGGTGTTGTGCTCGTGGCGGAAGGACTCAGCCAGAGCCAGGAACTCACCGAGGGAGTCCCAGCGCAGGTGGTTCTCCTCCTGAACCTGCTGGACGTGCTTCGGAGCGGAGCCGCCGGCACCGGTCTCGAACAGGCCGCCGCCAGCCATGAGCGGAACCACAGACAGCATCTTCGCGGAGGTGCCCAGCTCCAGGATGGGGAAGAGGTCGGTGTTGTAGTCACGCAGGACGTTACCGGTGACGGAGATGGTGTCCTCGCCCTTGCGGATGCGCTCGACGGAGGTCTTGGTCGCGGTGACCGGGTCCTCGATGGAGATGTCCAGGCCCTCGGTGTCGTGATCCTGGAGGTACTTCTTGACCAGCTCGATGAGGTTGGCATCGTGACCGCGCTCCGGGTCGAGCCAGAAGATGGCCTTCATGCCGGACAGGCGAGCGCGGTTGACGGCCAGCTTGACCCAGTCCTGGATCGGGGCGTCCTTGGTCTGGCAGGCGCGCCAGATATCGCCAGCTTCCACGTCGTGGGAGATGAGGGCCTCGCCCTTGGAGTTGCGGACCTCGACGGTGCCCGCAGCCGGGATCTTGAAGGTCTTGTTGTGGGAGCCGTACTCCTCAGCCTTCTGTGCCATGAGGCCGACGTTCGGGACGGTACCCATGGTGGTCGGGTCGTAAGCGCCGTTGGCCTTGCAATCCTCGATCACGGCCTGGTAGACGCCGGCGTAGGAAGAATCCGGGATGACGGCGAGGGTGTCCTGCTCCTCGTCGTTCTTGTTCCACATGTGGCCGGAGGTGCGGATCATGGCCGGCATGGAGGCGTCAATAATGACGTCAGACGGAACGTGCAGGTTGGTAATGCCCTTGTGGGAGTTGACCATGGCGAGGTCCGGACCCGCGGCAAGCGCGGCGTCGAAGGCAGCCTTGATCTCAGCACCGTTCTCGAGCTTGTCCAGCCCCTCGTAGATAGCGCCCAGGCCGTTCTCGCCATTGAGGCCAGCTGCCTCGAGCTCCTCGCCGTACTTCTCAAAGACGTCAGCGAAGAAAGCGCGCACGACGTGGCCGAAGATGATGGGGTCAGAAACCTTCATCATGGTGGCCTTGAGGTGAGCGGAGAAGAGAACGCCCTCTTCCTTGGCGCGGGCAACCTGTGCCTTGAGGAACTCATCGAGAGCCTTGGCGGACATGAAGGTGCCGTCGATGACCTCACCCTTGAGGACCGGCAGCTTCTCCAGCAGGGTCTGCTCGCCCTCGGCGGTCTTCAGGACGATGGAGAGGGTGTCCTCCTCCGGCATGATGACGGACTTCTCGTTGTGGCGGAAGTCGTTAGCGTCCATGGTGGCCACGTTGGTCTTGGAATCAGCGGACCAAGCGCCCATCTTGTGCGGGTTCTTCTTAGCGAAGTTCTTGACCGCAATCGGAGCGCGGCGGTCGGAGTTGCCCTCACGCAGAACCGGGTTGACGGCGGAGCCCTTGACGGCGTCGTACTTCTCCTGAGCCTCTTCGTACTCCGGGAGATCAAAGCCGGCTGCCTGCAGCTCAGCGATGGCCTTCTTCAGCTGCACCAGGGAAGCGGAGATGTTCGGCAGCTTAATGATGTTGGCTTCCGGGGTCTTGGCCAGCTGGCCAAGCTCAGCCAGGGCGTCGGAAACCTTCTTGTCACCAAGGCGCTCCGGGAACCGGGCCAGGATGCGGCCGGCCAGGGAAATGTCGCGGGTTTCTACCTCGATGCCCGCGGTGGAAGCGAAGGCCTCCACGACCGGCTTGAAGGAGTAGGTCGCCAGCAACGGCGCCTCGTCGGTACGGGTCCAGATAATCTTTGCCATGGTTCTCCTAAAGAAGTTGAAAACTGTTCAACCTCACAGGATACCTGTCTTATTTTCTCGCGGTGCCGGTCCCCCTGTGACTCGCGCCACCAGCGGGGCGGGGCTGTGTGATCGCTAGGGCCTTCTCGTCTGCGCGCGGGAAAGGGACTAAGGTACGCGCACGTGAATCTCCCGCACTCCGCTCCCCGCATCCAACGCCGTCCCGTCCCGCGCCAAACGGAAATCTCCTCAACCCGCCGCACCATCGTCATGATCGCCATGGCGCTGGGTGCCTTCGCCATCGGCACCACGTAGTTCACCTCGATGGGCCTGCTACCGCTCATCGCGGATGATTTCGGGATTACGGAAGACACGGCGTCGGTAGTCATCTCCGTCTATGCACTCGGCGTTGTCGTGGGCGCGCCGGTCATCGCTGCACTCACGGGCAAGCTCCCACGCCGCCGCCTCATTATCCTGCTTATTGGTTTCTTGCTCGTGGGCAACCTGCTCACGGCCTTGGCCCCGAACTACGGAGTTCTGCTGGTGGCGCGCTTCATCGCTGGCCTGCCGCACGGCGCGTACTTCTCCGTAGCTAACCTGGCGGCGGTCTCGATGGCACCTCCTGGCCACCAAGGTTTTGCCATGTCGATGGTGGGCATGGGTCTGTCCATCGCCACCGTGATCGGTGTGCCCGCGGCCCAGGCCCTAGGCCAAGGATTGGGCTGGCATGCGGCGTACTTTTTGGTCGTGGCCATTGCGGGGCTGACGATGATCCTGCTCTTTTTCCTCTTCCCGCACATGACGCGCATGCCGCAAACGGATATGTTTACTGAGCTTGGCGCGCTGAAAAACAGCCAGGTTCTGCTCACCGTCTTCCTCGGCACCGTTGGCTTCGGCGGCATGTTCGCCGTCTACACCTACATCACGTGGACCATGACGGACGTCGCCGGCATGGACCCGAGCCACACGTGGATTGTGCTCATGGCCTATGGCATCGGCATGACGACAGGCAACGTCGCCGGTGGCTGGTTGGCGGACCGTAACCTGGAATTCGGCATCATTTTTGCCCTTATCTGCATGGTTAGTGTGTCGGTGACCTTCTACTTCGTGGCGCACAGCGCGTGGGCGGGCACGATTGTCTTTGGCGTCTTGGCCTTCTTCGGCTCCATCCTTGTGCCGTCGTTGCAGCTGCGCTTGGTCAACGTGGCGGGGGATGCGCAGACCCTCGCGGCGGCATTGAACCAGTCCGCCCTCAACATCGCCAATGCGGCGGGCGCGGCCATCGGCGGCGCAGTCGTGGGCGCGGGCTACTCCTATAACTCCACCGCGCTGGCCGGTGCGGGCCTGGCGGTGGCAGGCTGTCTCACCTGGGTTGTCACAATGTGGGACAAGCGCCGTCTAGCCCCTTCCGTGAAGATTATTGAACAGAGTTAGACTGTCCGGCATGAGTTTCACCATCGCCTCCGTCAACGTCAACGGCATCCGCGCGGCTTGCAAACAGCGCAATGAGAACAACCCAGGCATGAACGCGTGGCTGGAGACCACACCGGCCGACGTCGTCCTCATGCAGGAGGTGCGCGCCAACCCCGAGCAGACCCAGAAGGCCTTGGCCCCGGCTCTGGAGGCCGGATGGAACCTGGTACAGGCCGAATCTGCCGCCAAGGGCCGCGCGGGCGTGGGTATCCTATCGAAGCACGCGCTTGGCGACGTCTCCGTGGGCTTCGGCTCCTTCGCCGAATCCGGCCGCTTCATCGCAGCCACCGTGGAAGGCGTGCGGGTGGCTTCCCTGTATTTGCCTTCCGGTGATACCGATTCCCCGAAGCAAGATGAGAAATACCTCTTCCTGGATGAATTCTCTGACGTTCTGGATGAGATGGCCGTGACCTACCCGGAGGCCGTCATCGGCGGTGACTGGAACATCTGCCACCGCGCCCAGGACCTGAAGAACAATAAGGCCAACGAGAAAAAGTCCGGCCACCTGCCGGAGGAGCGCGCCTTCATGGACCGCGTCTTCGGTTCTTTCCCGGATGAGCAGCCGCAGGACAAGAAGGGGCTGGGGGACTGGCTCGGCGTGGTGGACTACGAAACCAAGACCGCCTGGGAGGCGGCCAAGGATCCGCAGTGGTTTGACGTCGCCAGGCGCCTGCACCCGGCGGCGGATGGCCCCTACACGTGGTGGACCTACCGTGGCCAGGCTTTCAACAACGATGCCGGATGGCGCATTGACTACCAGGCGGCCACGAAGGCCATGCTGGAGCGCGCGCAGCGCACCTGGGTGGAGAAGGCGCCGACGGTGGAGGAGCGCTGGTCTGATCACTCTCCGCTTCTGGTCGAGTACAAGTAGCCCACTCCAAGTAGTGGTACGATAATCCCGTCTTAACGTCCTTTTCTATTTCGCAGGAGATGCTCATGACCCGCGCAATCATCTACTTTGTCCTCGGCGCTATTCTGCTTGCCCTGGGTATCTGGTGGTGGACCATCGTCGGACCGTCCTTTGCCTTCCTTGGCCCGATCGTCCTCCAGGGCGTTGGCGGCGCGTTCATGGTGGCCGGTTTCGCCGTCATGATGGACGTTATTAGCCCGACCTCCCGCAAGATTTAACCGACGCAGCGCCGCCCCAGCGGAGGCGGCAGAGTAGAGTGGTCAACCATGACTGACTCCACTTCTGCATCGAACTCCGCTTCCCGAGTCCTCTCTGGCATTCAGCCCACGGCGGACTCTTACCACCTGGGTAACTACCTCGGAGCGCTCAAGCAGTGGATTGACCTGCAAGACTCGCACGAGGCTTTCTACTTCATCCCGGACCTGCACGCCATCACGGTGGAGCAGAACCCAGAGGAGCTGCGCCACCGCACTGTGGCGGGTGCTGCGCAGCTGATCGCGTTGGGCATCGACCCGGTGAAATCTACCCTCTTCGTCCAATCCCACGTCCCCGCGCACGCGGAGTTGACGTGGGTTTTGCAGTGCCTGACCGGCTTCGGTGAGGCCTCCCGCATGACCCAGTTCAAGGACAAGTCTCAAAAGCAGGGCCAGGACCGCACCTCGGTGGGCTTGTTTACCTACCCCGTTTTGATGGCCGCGGATATCCTTCTCTATTCCCCGCACTACGTGCCGGTGGGGGAGGACCAGCGCCAGCACCTCGAGCTCACCCGCAACCTGGCGGAGCGTTTCAACAACAAGTACGGTGAGGTCTTCCGCGTGCCGGAGGCCTTCATTCCGGAAGGCTCGGCCAAGATTTATGACCTGCAAGAGCCGACGTCCAAGATGTCGAAGTCGGGGGCCAACCCGAAGGGCATCGTGAACCTGCTCGATGCTCCCAAGACCTCCGCCAAGCGCATCAAGTCCGCGGTGACCGATGACCTCGGCGTGGTGGCCTTTGACCGTGAGAAGCAGCCGGGCGTGTCCAACCTACTGGCCATCCAGTCCGCGCTGACGGGGGAGAGCATCCCGGAACTCGTAGACAAGTATGCCGGTCAGGGCTATGGCCACCTCAAGGTCGATACGGCCGAGGCGCTCGAGGCCTTCACCACTCCGCTCAAGGCTCGCTACGACGAGCTCATGGAAGACCGCGGCGAGCTCGAGCGCATCTTGGCCCAGGGCGCCGAGCGCGCTACGGAGATCGCCACCCCCCTCGTGGACAAGGTCTACGAGGCGGTGGGGTTCCTCCCCGCGCGTCGCGGCTGAGTTGGCTAGCATGATGAAGACTGTGTAGAGGTTTCTGTAATTAACTTTTAAGGGGAACGCCAGTGGCGCCAACGACTCGACCTGATGAGAAGAAGACCGATGACTACGGCATTGAGCGAGCTCACGCCGATGAACCGGGCGCGGTAGACAAAGTCCGTGAGAAGTCCGGCTTCATCAACCACATTATGAAGATGCTGGACCGCTACGGTAGCCAAGGCGGCAACCAGTTCGCGGCCGGAATTACGTATTTCTCGGTTCTAGCTCTCTTTCCCATCTTCATGCTCACCGTGGCCGCCGCCGCGACCGTGCTGGCGAACCGCCCCGACCTCATGCAGCAGCTGGAGGAGCAGATCACCAACGCCGTATCGGGCGATCTGGGTAATTCGATCACGGAGCTCCTGCACACCGCGATTGAGCAGCGCGGCGCAATGTACGGCATCGGTGGCCTGACCACCCTGTGGTCCGGGCTGGGGTGGATGAATAATCTGCGCATTGGTATTTCAGCGATGTGGATGCAGGATCCGACTGATGCCCCGGGCAATTTTGTCACCAAGAAGCTCAGCGACCTGCTGGGCCTCATTGGCCTGCTCGTGGCCATGATCATCGCCTTCGGCGTGACGGCAGCGGGTTCCTCCGGGCTGACCCAAAAGATCTTCGAGTGGGTCGGCATCGAGTCCTTCCCTGGCATGGGAGCGGTGCTTGTTATCGCCGGAATCGTGATTGGTCTTATCGCTAACTTCCTGGTCTTCTGGTGGATGGTGGCCTTCCTGCCGCGCACGAAGGTGCCCACCAAGTCGGGCTTGATGGGCGCGGCCATCGGCGCGGTGCTCTTTGAAGCCATCAAGCAGCTGTCCACCGTCATCATGTCCTCCGCGGCGGGAAACCCGGCTGGTGCCGTGTTTGGCCCGGTGATCGTCCTCATGGTGGTCATGTACCTGGTGTGGCGCGTCGTGCTCTATGTTTCCGCGTGGACGGCCACCACCGAGGAATCCCTGGAGCTGATGGTCCCGCCGGTTCCGGATCAGGCGGTTATCCGCGTCCGCAATGAGATCCGCCGGGGCCCGAACCCGGGCGTGACCTTGGGTGCTGGTGCCGCACTCGGCGCGGCGGCCGCGGGCGCATGGGCCTTGCTGCGCCGAAAGTAGGCCGATGCTTCCAGTATCTTTCGCTCCGAACCTGTACGAACACTTCACCCTGGATTCGCGCGCGACCTCACGCGAACTCGGCGTGCAGCTGGCGGCTGCCGACGCCCGCCTCGAAGGCCTCGGCTACCTCTCCGACAACCCAGAGCGCGAGGAACTCGCAGTTGCCGCCCGCATTCTTTGCGAGCCTTCCTCCCGCGCAAGCTATGACCAAATGCTGGAATCAGGTGCTCGGCTCACGTGGGCGCAGCTGGATGATTACGCCACGACCGGCCGCTGGGGTGCGAACCACCATGCTCCTGCGCCTGATGCGCCCGTTCAGGACTCCCCGCGCGCAACTCCCGGCACCCGCGTGCTCTTGGCCGTTATCGACTACGTCATTGCGGCGATCGGTGCGTCCCTCTTCGTTAGCATCGGGGTGTATAACTCCAGCGTCAATGAGGTCTGGCTCACCAGCATCACCGGCATCATCACGGTGGCCTACTACCTCTGCTTCGAGGTCCTCGTGGGAGCAACGCCTGCAAAGATGATTGCGGGCTACACAGTGCGCGATGTCAGCACTCACAACAAGCTCACCTGGCAGCAGAGCTTTAAACGCAATTGGTGGCGCGTGGCCTCCCTCGTGCCGCTTGTCGGCCCGCTCATTGCCTTCTTCGGAGCCCTCTACGTGGTGACCACGATTGGCCCGAAGAACGCGCTTCGCGGCCAGCACGACATCATGGCTAACGCCGAAGTAGTGAGAAAGTAGCCACCGCCACCACGAGGAGGGCGACGAGGCCCGCCACCAGCCACCCGATCCAGCCCTGAGAGTCCGCGAAGGAGGACGTCGCCGCCGGGGCCTCAGCGGTGGCGGTGGAAGAAGGCGTGGTAGGCGCTGTGCTGGGCTCCTGCGACTCCGAAGGCTCGTGCCTCCCAGCCGCGAAATCATCGAGCTGTCCCACGCCGTCGCCGGGCTGGACGTCGGAGGCTACGTCGAGAAGCATCTCCGCCTGCTCCCACGCGCGGAAACCATGCTCAACGGTCGTATCGAGGAGAACCGCCTGGAGGCGGCGCCCATCGCGGTTGATCGCACCGACGAAAGTGTGGTGAGCGTCCTCGGTATAGCCGGTCTTGCCGCCGATACCATCCGGATCATTGAGGAAGAGCCCGTTGTCGTTCCACAGCTCATAACCGGGCATCTCGCCCCAACCGGGAAACTCCACGTGCTCGGTATCGACGATGCGCGCGAAGGTGTCGTTGGCAAAAGCCGCGCGGTAAATCAGCGAGATATCCGCCGCGGACGTCGACATACCCGCCGCGTCCAGGCCCGAGTAGCTCGCCGCCACCGTCGAGCGCGTGCCAATCTCCTTCGCCTTCGTGTTGACCTTCTCCAGCGCCTCCTCATCTCCGCCAAGAGCCTGCGCGAGAGCGTGCGCGGCGTCGTTGCCGGAGGCCATGAGAAGGCCCTGCAGGAGCTGCTCCACGGTATAGACCCCATCCGGGCCGAGGCCGACAGCGGAGCCTTCGACGGAGGCGTCGTCAAGCGTGGCGGTGATGCGTTGGTCCAGGGGAAGCTCCTCGATGACCACGAGCGCTAACAGTGCTTTGATGATGGAGGCCGGGCGGTAGCGCCCGTTGGGGTCCTTCATGGCGATGATCTCGCCGGTGTCCAGGTCGCTAACCATCCACGCCGAGGCAACGACGTCCTTATTGACCCGAAAGCCGCGCGGTGCGGTGACACCGCAGGCCGCGCCCTCAACCGCGGGCAGGGGAGTGGGCGCTGCCTGGCCGGGAGCCAACCGCTCCGAGGTGGTCGTCGGCTCCTCAGGCACGAGGGAATGCGGGCACAAGTCAGTATCCGGCGCAGTGGTGCGCGTGGGTGATGATGGCTCTTCCTCTTCTGCAAACGCCGGCGGCGTGGCGGCCAGAGCGATGGCGGTGAGGAGCGCGGGGACATGTTTCATAGCGTGCTTAATCCTAGACCCCGTCCTAGGATGAACCTCATGCATGACGCACCTCTGATTAGCCCTGAAAACAAAGATTCCGGCGCCGAGATTTTTCCTCGTCTGCCCAAAGTGACGCTGTTGGCGCCGCTGCCCACGGATGCATCCACCCCGGGCGAGCTCCGCGCGGCCACGCACGCTGCTGTGCAGGCGCTTGCCGACGACCACGTGGTCTACGCCGAGCTCCGCCTGCGCCCCAGTGCTTTCCCCTTCGGCGCCGCCGAGGCCCTCGCCGCCGCGCAGGAAGGACTGGACGTTCCTGGAATCGATGCGCGGATCATCGTGGAGGGCGCGGCCGACAATGTGGATGCCGGCGAGGCCGTTGCCGGTGCAGCGCTGACTGAGCTGTCCGCAGCGGAGAAGCTGCGTGAAAATTTCATTCCCTGGGAGCGGGACGTGGCTTCGTACGAGGATGCCGTGGCGGCAGTGCACGCCGGTGCGACGCGTCTGGTTCACGCAACAGATCTCATCGATGATTTCGGTGCCGACCTTGACGGCGTTCGCCCGGGCAAGGCCTCTGCGTGGGTGCGGGATCGCCGCATCGCGCTGACCTTTGCGCCGCTAGAGGAATTGCCCGCAGAGGAGCTGGCCGATCACCCTCTGCCGCTGCTACAGCAGCTCGGCTTTACCTGCACGGTGGCGGGCGAGAAGCTCAGCGATGTCTTCCTCGCCCTGAGCGAGACCTTCGGCTATGGCCTCGAGGAGTTCTTCGACCTCACCATCAAGGCCATTGAGAATTCCTTTGCTAGCGAAGAAGACCGCCAGCGCCTCATCGAGCAGGAGATCCTGCCCGCCTATGAGGAACTGGCGGATCCGGAATTCGCGGAAGACGCTTCAGATATGAGCGATTCCGATGCGGAAGAAGACAGTGAGTCTTCCGAGTAGAAGCTAGAAGCGGGAGAAACGCTTCGTCAGCATTTCCTCCAGGCCCTTCCAGGACTCCGCATGCTCGGTGTAGGGCTTGGAAGGAACGTAACCTGCGTGCTCGGTGGAGCCGAGCATGTAGCCCAGGTAGTCCTGGAAGCGCGGGTTCTGCAGCATATAAGAGTTGATGGAGTCATCACCGGCCCAGTCGGCGGCATCGGCGCAGACTTCGTAGCAGCGGCTCATCTGATCCGTATCGACAGCCTCCGGGCCCTTTTCAATGTCGCGCACGATGCCATTGAAAGTGTACTGGTTATCCGGGTGGACGGTGACCTCGAGCTCGCCCGCGTTCGCCGCGGCAACGACCTCCTCCCAAGTGGAAACCTTTGCTAGGTCATGGTCGTCGTTCTCCATGATCCAGCGCACGAGCACCTTGGAGCTGGGGAAGGTAAAGATCTCGCCCCACTTGCCCAGGAACACCGGCTTGCCGTTGAGGTAGGTGCGCAGGGTGTAGACCGTTCGCTGGTTGGCGGTGATCTTAATCGGGTCGATGCCTGCGGCTGCCCACGGGGAATTGTCGTAGGGATCAGCGGATTTCGCTGCCGCCTCGCGCTCTTCTTCGGCCTTCTTGCGTGCTTCTTCCGCGGCTTCGCTGGCGGCAGAGATGCGGGTAGCGGCATCCGCGGTTGCCTCCTGGCTGAAATCGGAGGAAGGGATGACCTTGACTACCTTGTCGAGGTCCTCGATGACCTCACGCCAGTTGCTATGGATAACGCGGCCTACGCCGGACCATTCGCCCATGCCCTGGTCACCGGCATAGTGATCGGCTCCGCGGGCGGGGTTGCGCAAGATGGAATGCGAAGCGAAGAAAATCACGGTGTGCTCCGCGGCCCCGACCTCTGCCAGCGCGTGTGCAATTTCTAGGCAGCGTGCGACGGTGGACACGTTCTCGTGGCTGGGGCGGCCAGCCAGGTGCTTTGGCATGCCGATGAGGTCGTATACGTGCTTCTTCTCCGGAACGACGCGGTCCGCCGCCTGGGAATTGAAGGCCTCCCACTTTGGGTGATCGAGCAGGTCGTGCTTCGAGCCGGATTCGAGGAAGCACAGCATCTCGGCTTCGGTGTTAAAGAGCAAGACGGACTCGTCATCACCGAGGAAGGCCTGCCACTCGGAACCATTCTGGCGCCACTTCGGCGCCCAGAGGGTATAAAAATCACCCTCAGAAAGGGAGAGCTGGATGGGTACAATCGCGCGGGTGTTCATGGGCAAACAGTCTACCCTGTAGGCCTCCAGAACCCTTTGAAAGCCATCCCCATGTTGTTTGTGCGCAGCGGATTGGTTTGCACAGGGCTGCCCGCCTCCACCATCTGTCCGCCGCCGGAGTACATGGCCACGTGCCCATCCCACACGATGAGGTCACCGGGCTGCAGTTCGTCTGCGCTTACCTGACGGCCCACGGTCTGGCTTTCTGCGGTGCGCGGCAGCTCCACCCCCGCTTGGCGCCAAGCCCATTGCGTCAACCCAGAGCAATCAAAGCTGCCATTGCCGGTACCGCCCCACCCATAAGGAGTCCCCACCTGGGACAAAGCGGCCTGTGCCGCTGCCTGCCCTTGTGTGCTTCCTACGCTTGCGGTGGAGGACGCGGTGAGTGCGTGGCGCACCACGCCTTCCTCCTGCGGGCCGCGCACCGAGGGGCGAACAGCACGCTGGCCAATGGGGATGAGGGGAGCTGCTGCTTGCAGGAGCTCCCCAGCCAGCTGCTTGACGCGAAGCATCGCTTTGCCAACGTATTCCATGGCCAGGGCTTGCAATGCTGAACGCGCCGCAGCCTGTGTTGCAGGATTCGGGATAAGCAGCCCGAGAGCGATAGGTAGTCCGCGCTGGAGAAGCTCGAAGCCCAGACCGATGAGGTCCCTGACTGTCGCCGCGATGAGCCTGCGGGCAGCATCCAGAGCTGAGCGGGCGGTGGAGAGATCCTCGGTGGCTTGGCGCACAGTGTCTAACAACGCCCGTGGATCTCCATGCGCAATTTCCGCTAGAGGCCCTGCAGCAGTGAGATCGGGCACAGTGGGCAGGGAGACGTCGGGAAGCTGCGCCGGCTGAATCCGGGCAATGTGGGCGAGTGCTGACTCCAACATCACAGACCCCCGCACGCGTTCGCGAGAGCACCATCGGCGTCTTCCGCTTCGCGGGCCATGCGGAAGCTGGAGTCCGCCACGGCACCGGCATCCGCCCTGACCTGGGCAAGGCGGGCGGAAAGGTTCTCCATGGCGGTGTTAAAGGTTCCAGTGAAACCGCCCAGAACGGGATCCAGCGGTAGCTCAGGAGGGGGAGTGGAGGAGGCCTGGGAGATGGCGGCAAGCTCGTGCGCCAGCCTGCGGGTGTGTTCGGTGTCGATATTAAACGTATGGAAGCTAGTCATGGCTTATTAGACTGTGCCGCCCGCTGATCGGTTCCCGGCCGATTCTTATACAGTGAAGGGCATGGATATCCACGTAGTAGACCACCCCCTCGCCGCCTCCCGGCTCACACTCATGCGCGATGCCCGCAGCGATAATGCCGCCTTCCGTGCAGCCCTGCGGGATCTTGGCACCATGCTTGTCTATGAGGCAGCGCGCGACCTGCCCGTCGAGCATTTTGATTGCGTTACTCCCGTTGCCACGGCGGAGGGCACCCGCCTGCAGGACCCGCCAATTATCGTGCCCATCATCCGTGCTGGGCTGGGCATGATTGACCCGGCGCTGTCGATGATCCCTGATGCCCAAGTTGGCTTCATCGGCATGGCGCGCGATGAAGAAACCCATGAGCCGGTGCCTTACCTGGAGGCCCTGCCGGAGGATCTCAGCGGGCGTAGCGTCTTTGTCGTCGATCCGATGCTCGCCACGGGCGGTTCCCTCCTGCATTCCCTGAAGCTCCTCGCGGATCGCGGCGCCACCGATATCACCGCGATCTGCATGGTGTCCGCGCAGCCGGGCGTCGATGCGCTGGCCAACTCGGGGCTGCCGGTTCGCTTGGTTACCGCGGCGATTGATCCGGCCCTCAACGAGGACGCCTACATCGTGCCGGGGCTTGGCGACGCCGGCGACCGCCTCTACGGTCCCCGCAATATCGACCTGTAGCTAAGGTAGACCGCTTAGTATATCCGGCGTGTGACCTGCCCGGCTAACTGAACCGCATGGTCTAGTTGTAGACTCTTCCCAATAGGACACCACGGAGGAGGAAGCAGTGATCTCGGACTACGTCAGTGAGTGGTTCAGCAACCACCGCGCGGAGGTCATCGCGTGGCGCCGCCATATTCACCGCCACCCGGAGACCTCCAATAAGGAAGTAGAAACCACTCGCTTCCTGTCTCGCACCCTGCGTGAGTACGGTCTGGAGCCGCAGCTTTTCCCCGAAACCGGCCTCATGGTGGACATCGGGCCCGACACGGAACTCGGGCGCCTGGCCTTCCGCGCCGACATCGACGCGCTCCCAGTCACGGAGGTTACCGGCCTCGAGTACACCTCCGAGGTCCCCGGCGTCATGCATGCCTGCGGGCATGACATGCACACCACCATTGCGCTGGCCACGGCCTGTGCCTTGGCGGATCTCAACCACGAGCACCCGCTGGACTTCGGTGTCCGCGTCATCTTCCAACCCGCCGAAGAGGTCTGGGTAGGCGGCGCCACCGATGTCATCGAGTGGGGTGCGCTCGAGGGCGTGAATTCCATCTTTGCGGTCCACGTCGAGCCGAAGCTGCGCGTCGGGCGCATCGGCGTCCGCGCCGGGGCGATTACCTCCGCGACTGACGTCGTGGAAATCAACGTCTCCGGCCCGGGCGGGCACACGTCGCGCCCGCACTTGTCGGCGGACGTCGTTTATGCACTGGGCAAGCTGCTGACGGACCTGCCGGGTTTGCTTTCGCGCCGCGTCGATCCACGCACCGGCACCGTCTTGGTCTTTGGCCAGGTGAATTCCGGCTATGCGCCGAACGCGATTCCAGAGACTGGATCGGTGTCTGGCACCATGCGCACGGCGGATATCGGGATCTGGCGCGAGATGCAATCGCTGTTCTCTGAGCTTGTGGAGCAGGTCCTGGCGCCCCTGGGCGTGGAACATGAGCTGGTCTATCACCGTGGGGTTCCGCCGGTGCTTAACGACGACGTCTCCACCGCTCTCCTCGCCAGCGCTGCCCAGGCCATCGACCCGCAAGCCGTGGTCCAAGCGCCGCAGTCCTCGGGCGGCGAGGACTTCTCCTGGTACTTGGAGAAGGTCCCCGGTTCCATGGCCCGCCTCGGTTGCTGGTCCGGCGAAGGCGAGCAGCACGATCTACATATGGGTGATTTGGCCCCCGATGAGAGAGCTATCGGCGTGGGCGTCAAACTCTTCGGTTCCGTGGCGGAACAGTTTGCCAACGTGGAGGATTAGTTTCCTAACTACTACACTGTGACAAGGATTTCCCAGAGTTCTTATAGGCAGATTTTTCAAAAAGGAGCGACAGTGTCACAGGAAGCCCCCCGCATCGTAATTATCGGCGGCGGCCCCGCAGGCTACGAGGCTGCGACTGCCGGCGCCAAGTACGGCGCGCACATTACGTTGGTTGAGGAACAGGGCCCCGGTGGCTCCTCCGTTCTTTTGGACTGCGTCCCGTCGAAGTCCTTTATTGCCGGCGCCAACATCCGCACCGATTTCCGCCGCGCGGATGATATGGGCCTGAACCACCAGCTCGGCTCGCTAAAGCTGAGCCTGGAGGCGCTTAACGGTCGCGTGCAGGCGTTGGCCGGCAACCAGTCCCGCGACGTGCGCGCGGGACTGGAGAAGATCGGCGTCAAGGTCATCGATGGCCGCGCCGCATTCTCCGAGGACCAGCACGGCGTGAAGGGTGCCGCGCACAAGGTTGATGTCACCCACACTGATGGCACCACCGAAACCCTCGACGCGGACCTGGTCCTCGTTGCCACCGGTGCCACCCCGCGCATCTTGCCGGGCGCTCAGCCGGACGGCGAGCGCATCCTGACCTGGCAGCAGGTTTATGACCTCAAGGAGGAACCGGAGCACCTCATCGTCGTCGGCTCCGGCGTGACCGGTGCCGAGTTCGTTTCCGCCTTCGCGGAGATGGGGGTGCGCGTGACCATGGTGGCTTCTCGCGATCGCATTCTGCCGCATGATGACGCCGATGCTGCCGACGTCCTCGAGACCGTCCTGGCTGAGCGCGGCGTGGAGCTGGAAAAGAACTGCCGCGTCGAAACGGTCTCCCGCACCGAGGATGGCAACGTGGTGGTCAAGACCCAGGATGGTCGCGAGATCCACGGCTCCCACGTCATCATGTCCATCGGTTCCATTCCGAATACGAAGAACCTGGGCCTCGAGCACGTTGGCGTGGCTACCACGAAGTCCGGTCACATCGAGGTTGACCGCGTTTCCCGCACCAACGTTGCTGGCATCTACGCGGCGGGTGACTGCTCCGACCTCTTCCCGCTGGCCTCTGTTGCCGCGATGCAGGGGCGTATCGCCATGTACCACTCCCTGGGTGAGGGCGTATCCCCGCTGCGCTTGAAGACGGTCGCCACCGCCGTGTTTACCCGCCCGGAGATCGCTGCCGTGGGCTTTACCCAGGCAGAGATTGAGGCCGGTGAGGTCGCCGCGCGCACCATCACAATGCCGCTGAACACCAACCCGCGCGCCAAGATGCGCTCTCTCCAGCACGGTTTTGTCAAGCTCTTCTGCCGCGCGACCTCCGGCCGCGTTATCGGCGGCGTCATCGTCGCCCCGACTGCTTCCGAGCTCATCCTGCCCATCGCCGTGGCGGTAACCAACCAGCTCACCGTCAACCAGCTGGCGGATTCCTTCGCGGTCTACCCGTCGCTGTCCGGAACCATCACCGAGGCAGCCCGCCGCCTCGTTGCCCACGACGACCTCGAGTAGGCAGGATCCAGCTCTGATTTAGCTTCGGTTCGGTTTTATAAGCCCAGTGTGCTCACCGCATGCTGGGCTTCTTCCATGGTGAACCGCTCGCCGTAGTCGCTGGTGAGCTGCATAGGGGTTGGACATGAGAGAACCTCCTGCGTAGGTGAGAGACGAGAGCTCGGCGCGGTGCCGAACGAGTCCTATCTTGGCAAGCGGCCTGGACATTGCCGCAGGAAATTCGAAATCTCGGGCGAATTGGTGAAAACTACGAGGTCGCGTAGGCCGAAACCGGAGTGGCATTGAGGTCGAGGCTGACGGAGCGCCCCGCCTGTGGGAAGGCGCGCTGCGGGCAGGCCGGGCGTGGGCAGGCGGCGCAACCGGGGCCGATGGGGGTTGCCTCGGAAGGGGAGAGGTTCAGCGCATCGGCGTAAACCACGCGATCCGCCTGCGCAATATCGCAGCCCAGCCCCACGACGAATTCCTTGCGCGGCGTACCCCAAGCCTGAGCTTGGCCTTGGACGAAGCGCGCGATCCACAGGTAGGTGTGGTCATCGGGCATCGAGGCCACCTGTCGCGTGATGCGGTTTGGTGTTTCAAAAGCACGGTGGACCACCCACAACGGGCACGAGCCGCCGCTGCGTGCAAAGTGGAAAGCGGTGGAGGACTGGCGCTTGGAAATATTGCCCGCGCGGTCGGTCCGGATGAAGGAGAAAGGGACACCTTGGTGGTGGGGCCGCTGAAGCGTCGACAAGCGCTGCGCGGTGGTCTCGAAACCAGTGCCAAAGGATGCCGCGATCACATCAATGTCGTAGCGCGTCTCCTCCGCGGTGGTGAGGAGCTGCGTATAGGGCATGGTGACGGCCGCCGCGAAGTATTGGGCCAGACCATAGGTGCCGATGGAGCGCGCTTCGGCGCTGGGGAGCTCGGCCACGAGTTCCGCGCAGTGCTCCGGATAGGCCAGAAGACAGTACTGGAGCGCCATCTCGAAGACGAGCTGGGCTTCCGTGAGTCCTGCGCGCAGGTGTAGCTCGCGGTCGTGGAAGGTCCGTCGGCGCGGGGAGGCCGAGGAGAATCGTGTCGTAACACCGAACTCGTCCTGCAGGACTGAGGCCAAGCGCCCACGGCGCAGGACGCGGTCACCGAGGGAATCGGACAGCTCCTCGGCGGCGACGTCCAGGCTGTGAATGTAGTTGTGGGCGTCGTAGAAGAAGTCGCGGACCGCTTCGAAAGGACCGGTTTCCGAGGGGGTGTGCGCGGCGGCGGCGACAAGCCGGGGGAGTAGCTCGGGGAAGCGCCCGCTTAAGTCGGTGAGTGTGGTGTCGGAGGCCTCGGGGAAGAGCTGACGCAGCTCGGCGAGCGCGCGCAGGTCGCGATCCCCCGCGAAGTAGGTGGCGTCAACGCCAAAGCGTTGCGTCAGCTGCATGAGGACGGTGACGGTGAGGGGGCGCTGGTCATTTTCCAGCTGGTTGAGATAGCTGGTGGACATCCCCAGTTGTTGTGCCATGGCCGCTTGGGTGAGTTTGCGTTCTTTGCGTAGTGCGTGGATTCTTGCCCCCGCGTAGTGCTTGCTCATTGTGTACGTCCTCCCAAAAAGCCGCCCCAACTGGTAATTACACAAGCTTTGCAAACAACGCAAAACCCTGCAACAGATAAACACAGTTTACACATGTGGCAGGCCACACGGGCGGGGGATAGTGTGATGGCTATCGCAGCCGTTGTTGTCTAGGAGGAAAACCCCGTTGATTAACCACGAAGTACGTACCCACAAGTCCGCCGAGAACTTCCCCATCGAAGAGCACCTGGCGTACAAGATTGCCAAGGTCGCAGCAGATCCCGTTGAGGTTCCGGCCGAGACCACCGAGATGATCATCAACCGCATCATCGATAACGCCTCCGTGGCCGTGGCCTCAGCCACCCGCCGCCCGGTGACCTCCGCCCGCGTCATCGCGCAGGCCCACCCGGCTCAAGAAGGCGGCGCCACCATCTTCGGCGTTGACGGCACCTACTCCGCCGAGTGGGCAGCCCTGGCCAACGGCACTGCCGTGCGCGAGCTGGACTACCACGACACCTTCCTCGCCGCCGAATACTCCCACCCGGGCGATAACATCCCGCCAATCCTGGCCGTGGCACAGCACAAGGGGCTGACCGGCAAGGAGCTCATCCGCGGTATCGCCACCGGCTACGAAGTCCAGGTCAACCTGGTCAAGGGCATCTGCCTTCACGAGTGGAAGATCGACCACGTGGCGCACCTCGGCCCCTCCGTCGCCGCGGGTATCGGCACCATGCTCGGCCTCGACGTCGACACCATCTACCAGGCCATCGGCCAGGCGCTACACACCACCACCGCCACCCGCCAGTCCCGCAAGGGCCTCATCTCCTCCTGGAAGGCCTATGCACCGGCGTTTGCCGGCAAGATGGGCATCGAAGCAGTAGACCGCTCCATGCGCGGCGAGGGTGCCCCGGCCCCGATTTGGGAAGGCGAGGACGGCTTCATTGCCTGGATGCTCCACTCCCCGGAGCGAACCTACACCGTCCCCCTCCCGGCTGAGGGCGAGGAAAAGCGCGCCATCCTGGACACCTACACCAAAGAGCACTCCGCGGAGTACCAGGCACAGGCCCCGATTGATATGGCCTTTGCCCTCAAGAAGACCTTGGCTGAGAAGGGCCTGAAGGTGGAGGACATCGAGTCCATCGTCCTGCACACCTCGCACCACACTCACTACGTCATCGGCACCGGCGCCAACGACCCGCAGAAGATGGACCCGAACGCCTCCCGCGAGACTCTGGATCACTCCATCATGTACATCTTCGCCGTGGCCCTGCAGGACGGCGAGTGGGACTACGAGACCTCCTACTCTGACGAGCGCAAGCACCGCCAGGACACCATCGACCTGTGGCACAAGATTTCCACCGTTGAGGACCCGGAGTGGACTCGCCGCTACCACTCCAACGACCTCAGCGAGAAGGCCTTCGGCGGCAAGGCCGTCATCACCTTCAAGGATGGCACCGTGATCGAGGATGAGCGCGCGGTGGCCGACGCCCACCCGCTCGGCGCCCGCCCCTTCGGCCGCGAGGAGTACATCAACAAGTTTAAGAAGCTCGCCGCCGGCAAGGTTTCGGAGGAGGAGCAGGAGCGCTTCCTCGCTGCCGCCCAGAACCTGGAAAACCTCACCGACCTGAGCGAGCTCAACGTTCGCCTCACCGACGAGGCTATCGCCACCGCACCCGAGACCCCGAAGGGACTGTTCTAAATGGCTGGCCTGTTTGGCTCCACTATCAGCAATGCAGACAAGCGCAAGAGCTTCCGCGAGGCGCTGAACGCACCGGGAATTACCACGCTGCCGGGCGCCTTCAACCCGTTGACCGCGCGGCTCATCCAGGACATCGGCGGCTTCGGCGGCGTCTACGTCTCCGGCGCGGTGCTGGCTAATGATCTGGGTCTGCCGGACATTGGTCTCACCACCCTCACTGAGGTGGCGCAGCGCGCCGGGCATATCGCCCGCGCCACGGACCTGCCTGTGCTTGTCGACGCCGACACGGGCTTCGGCGAACCCATGTCCGCCGCCCGCACCGTCGCCGCGCTGGAGGACGCCGGCCTGGCCGGCTGCCACCTGGAGGACCAGGTCAACCCGAAGCGCTGCGGCCACCTCGATGGCAAGGAAGTGGTGCCGACGGATCTTATGGTTCGCCGCATCACCGCCGCCGTCAACGAGCGCCGCGATGAGAACTTCATCATCTGTGCCCGCACCGATGCCGCAGGCATCCACGGCATCGATGAGGCCATCGAGCGCGCCAAGGCCTACGCCGACGCCGGTGCGGACCTCATCTTCACCGAGGCCTTGTACTCGCCGGAGGACTTCGAAAAGTTCCGCGCCGCCGTGGATACCCCTCTGCTGGCCAACATGACCGAGTTCGGCAAGACCGAGCTGCTGTCCGCCAAGCGCATTGAGGAGCTGGGCTATAACGCTGTCATCTGGCCGGTGTCCACCCTGCGCGTGGCCATGGGCGCTACCGAAGAATTCCTCCGCGACATGCAGGAAACCGGCCTGCAATCCGAGGAATGGCTCGACCGCATGCAGCACCGCTCCCGCCTGTATGAGCTGGTGCGCTACGACGAGTACAACGCCTTCGACCAGAGCGTGTTCACCTACTCCAAGGACAGCTACAAGCCCACCTTCGACTAGGGCACACGGCCTGAAACTCACACTAGAACCCAATAAAAAGGAGAAAACACCATGTCTGAAACCCCAGAAATCCGCAAGGGCCTGTACGGCGTCGTCGTCGATGAGACCGCCGTGTCCAAGGTTGTCCCGGAGACCAACTCCCTGACCTACCGCGGCTACCCGGTCCAGGAGCTGGCACGCTACTGCTCCTTCGAGGAGGTTGCTTACCTGCTGTGGAACGGCGAGCTGCCGTCCCAGGATGAAATGGTCCGTTTCTCCGCTCGTGAGAAGGCGCTGCGCCACCTGGACCGCCACCTCATTGACCTGATCACCTCCATGCCGAAGTCCTGCCACCCGATGGACGTTCTGCGCACCGCAGTCTCCTTCATCGGTTCCCAGGACCCGGAGGAGTACACCAAGGATTCCGAGCACATCCGCCGCACCGCGCTGGAGCTCATGGCGAAGCTGCCGACCATCGTCGCCCTCGATATCCGCCGTCGCCGCGGTGAGGGCTACATCGAGCCTTCCCGCAAGAAGGGCTTTGCGGAGAACTTCCTGTGGATGGTCTTCGGTGAGGAGGAAGGCTCGCCGGCCCTGTCGCGCTCCGATATTGAGGCCTTTGATAAGTCCCTCATCCTCTATGCTGAGCACTCCTTCAACGCTTCCACCTTCGCTGCCCGCGTGGTGACCTCCACGATGTCGGATACCTACTCCGCCGTTACCGCCGCCATCGGCGCCCTCAAGGGCCCGCTGCACGGTGGTGCTAACGAGGCCGTGATGAAGAACTTCCTGGAGGTCGGTGACCCGGCCAAGGCAGAGGAGTGGACGCTCAACAAGCTCAAGAACAAGGAGCTCGTCATGGGCTTCGGTCACCGCGTGTACAAGAACGGTGACTCCCGTGTTCCGACCATGGAGGCTGCCTTCCGCGAGCTGGCCAAGGACCACGGCCAGGAGCAGTGGGTGGAGATGTACGAGAAGATGGCCAAGACCATGTACGAGAACACCTCCATCAAGATCCAGCCGAACCTGGACTTCCCGGCTGGCCCCGCGTACCACATCCTGGGCTTCGACATTGAGTTCTTCACCCCGATCTTCGTGATGGCCCGCATCACCGGCTGGACCGCACACATCGTGGAGCAGAACGAGAACAACTCCCTCATCCGCCCGCTGTCTGCCTACAACGGCAAGGAGCAGCGCTCCGTTCCGCCGAAGCAGATCTAATTAGCGGTTGCGCTTGACGACGGGCGCTGCACGTGGCGAAGGCATGTCATGCCGACGCCACATGCAGCGCCTAATGCTATTGCGCCTGCGGCAACAAGAAGTGCATTCCAATCGATGGCAAAAGTGAGGCCATCTCCCATTGCGTAGACCATTCCGGCAAGCGGGAGGATTCCAGCGAGACAGCCAGTAATGATCGCGGCACATGCCAGTGTGGCCGTAGTGAGTACAACGATTCTTAGGTGCCAGGAGGAATCGAGGCCTAGTACTTTGAAGGTGGTCTCGATTGCTTCGGTAGCGCGAGCAAGTTGCCGCGAGAAAACAAAGGTTACGGCTAACGCGCTGAGAAGCGCGGCTGCCAAGCTGATATAGAATGCCCGCGGTGTCGAAGAAGTTTGAATCAGTGGCAGTAGTACGAGCTCGTGGGGGATATGAGCTTGTGCAGCGCTATCAAGAAAGCGCTTTTCTTGGTCTTCCTGGAGACCCGTAAAGACCCATTGTGTCCTACCTGCCGGTGCATCTAGATTTTGCGCCGTGGATGCGAGGATAAATCCTCCAGCTAGCTTCTCCCAGTGTGGCCCGAAGTCCATACTCAGCGCTGAAAGTGATGAGTGGCCTGAATTCTTGCTCGTGTTGATTGAAACGTGGTCTTGGTTGATGAATCTGTGATCGCGGACTAATGCCCCAGTCTTAAGGACTTCTTTTTCTGAGGCAGTAAGCTCTCGGTCTAAGAGTTGCTCTACGTTACGAACGGATTCGACGCTCAGTACGCCAAAAGTCCCCGACATCTCCGCGGGCATGTCCAGCGTGGCTTGGACATAAGAAACACGAACTGGGGCGGGCACGCCCAACGCAGTGGCTAGGTGCTGAACGGATTCAGCACGCGTGGAAAGCCCGTCATCTGTCTTCTCTAAAATGTGTGCCTGGTTTGGGGCGATCGTTGACGTCAAACTGTCATTCTCACTGGCTGTGAAGCTGGCTGACATCGAACTGCTAAACACGGCGGTTCCCATGCACAGGACCAACAACGTCAGACCCGTGCCAATAAGCTGCCGGTGCTTCTCTGCAAATCTTAGGGCCACGCCTGCTGGAGTGTAGGGCCGGCTGGTTCGCGGACAGCGTGCGAGAAAAAGAGAAAAGACGATGCACAATGCCACGGTTGGCAATGGCGCCCAGGTTTCGAACACGTCTGGCCCCAGCAGTGCTGAAGCGACCGTAAAGAGCGCGGCCACAAGGACAATAGCAATAGCACTCCAACGCAAGAATGATGCCGATAAGACCGGCAGCGGGATGTCTTTCCAGAACGGATGCGGCTGGGTCGACGGCGCGGTGGCAACACCGCCAATCAGGAGTGCTGCTAGCGAGCTAGCGAGAAGAAGCACTAACCATTTCCACGGAATGAGGACTCCAGGATCAGGCAACCCCGCAAGTCCCGAAATGAAAGGGCGCACGCATTGCGCCAGGCCTGCACCTACAACGAGGCCTAAGACGGAGTACATCAGGGCTGAACGAAGCAGGGTGGATGTGTTGGACTTCCACAACAGGAAGGGGGAGATTCCTAGCTCGAAGAACCGCCGGTTCAACGGGTGAAGAACTAGGTACGTGACTCGCCACAAAAAGAGGATCAAAGCACACGGTATGACAATGGCGAACAGGCCGAAGAAGAAAGAATAGCTATCGGCGAACCCTGAAGGCGGCGTGGCGAGCAGGCTTTCGCGGGTGAGGAGTGAGGTCGAAAAGGCGTCGTCAAGCGCGGCGCGATCAACGAGGTTTGTAGTTTCGAGCTGACTGCTAATGAAGTCGGTGAGCTCGGCAGGAGTCGTTCCTTCGGAACCGAACACAATCGGCCGGACCGAAGCGGAGGTCATGGAATAAGCGTCGGCGTCGATGGTGTTCCATGTTCCCGATGCGCCGTACACCGCTTTCTCCTGGCTGTGGAAGGAATTCGATACAACGCCAACGATGCGGAGCGGTAGCGTGCCGTTGAATGCAGTTGTGTTCTCTCCGAGGCTAAGGTTAACGTCCTCAGTGACGATTACTTCCCCGGGGGCGCTTGGCCAATGGCCCTGAACCAATGCCAACCCAAAATCGGGAGCTTGCTCTTCCCAGTGAGACTCCTTGTAGACAAGGGAAGCTGATGGATTGCTATCGACATAGAGATCGTAAGTCTCGAGTTGGGTAGTAAAGCCCCTCTCTGGGGAATCAAGTTGCGGCAGCGTCTGTTCAACCACGCCCGCCCGCGTGTACACAGGCACGTCCACCCGCACGGCGTTGTTTCCCAATTCTGACTGCGCCTTCTGCTGCGGGGACAACATCATGAAGAGATCAGCCGAGACAGCAAATGCGAATAATCCTAAGCACACTGCGATTGCCGCTGCGCCGAAACGATACCGTTTCGAAGAATGCACGACTTTCGTGATTAGTTCATTGAGCATTCGGGGCTGCTTTCCCAAGCTGGCCGTCGATCAGCGTGTAGGCCGTGCTGCAATAGTCGAGCATGATGGGATCGTGACTGGTCGCTATCACGGTTGTGCCAGTTGATGCCAGCTTCTTGAAGAGTCGAAAAATGCCGTGCGAGTTTTCAGAATCGAGCGCAGCAGACGGCTCATCAGCCAAGAGAATTCGCCGTTTCCCAGACAGTGCTCGGGCGATTCCTACTCTTTGGCATTGGCCGCGCGACATCTCTGCGGGAAATCGTTGAGCGAGTTCTGCAAGTCCTACCTGGGTTAAGGCCTCGCAAGCCTTGTCGTGTGCCGTCGTCTCGTCGAATCCCGCTGCGGCAAGCACAAGCATGACATTTTCGAGCGCTGTGAGTTCATTCATCAACAGGTCGTCTTGATGGACGAAGCCGATTGTGTTGCGGCGCAAGGCGAGTAGTTCCTTGGGAGCAGCGGTGGATACACAGGTATCGAAGACCGAGATTGAGCCTTCATCGATAGGTAGAAGACCTGCAACCGCGCGCAGGAGAGTTGTTTTACCGGAGCCGCTCTTTCCTGAAATGCCGAGAAACTCGCCTTCACCAGCTTCTAGGCTTGCGCCTTTGAGAACATGCGTGCGCTGGGCGCCTTCGCCTAAATACTTGTGGACGTTAGAAATGGTGACTGAGTTCATAAGCTCTTTTCTGTCTTCACCGTGCGGTCTTTGGAGGTGAAGGATGAAGTTGGTTCTTATGAACCTGATTGAAGGATAGAAACGGAGGGTAGAACATGTCAATAGGTTTATATTTTTTTAAAAGCGAAGTAACTCTTCTCCTATTTGGCCGCTGCATGTTTAAAGGGGGGGGGAAGGGGAGCTGTTCATGAAGGGGTGAGTCTTCTAGGGGTGTGCCTAGGAGTCTGGCGAGAACCTATTCGAAATCTGTTGACCGATATGTCGATTTCCGCCCGCATTGTCGCCTCGGACACTATCCTTAAGTTCGTATTGTGCTTATCTGAAAGGATCACTCCCAGTGTCTGATACTGCTCACAAGTCCTTCTCTAAGATCTTGGTGGCCAACCGCGGTGAGATTGCCGTGCGCGCCTTCCGCGCTGCCTTTGAGGTCGGCTCCAAGACCGTTGCAATTTATCCAAAGGAAGACCGCAACTCCTTCCACCGCGCTTTTGCCAATGAGGCAGTGCGCATCGGTACCGAGGGCCAGCCGGTCAAGGCATACCTCGACATCGATGAGGTCATTCGCGCCGCCAAGAAGTCCGGCGCAGATGCCATTTACCCTGGTTACGGCTTCCTATCGGAGCGTGCCGATTTGGCGCGTGCCTGCCGTGACAACGGCATTAAGTTCATTGGTCCGACCCCGGAGACCTTGGACCTGACCGGTGATAAGGCCGCCGCGGTAGCCGCTGCCCAGGAGGCGGGGCTGCCGACTCTGAAGGACTCGAAGCCCTCGACGGACGTCGACAAGCTGGCGGAATACGCCAAGGACTTTAATTTCCCCGTCTTCGTGAAGGCAGTGGCCGGCGGTGGCGGCCGCGGTATGCGCTTCATCGAGAACGAGGCGGAGCTCAAGACCAAGTGTGCTGAGGCCTCCCGCGAAGCTGAGGCAGCCTTCGGCGATGGCAACGTTTACCTCGAGACCGCGGTGATTCGTCCGCAGCACATCGAGGTGCAGATTCTGGCTGACTCCCACGGCAACGTCTTGCACCTGTTTGAGCGTGACTGCTCCGTGCAGCGCCGTCACCAGAAGGTCGTCGAGATCGCCCCGGCACCCACGCTGGACCCAGAGCTGCGTGACCGCATCTGTGCGGACGCCGTGAAGTTCTGCGAGCACATCAACTACGAAGGCGCCGGCACCGTCGAGTTCCTCGTCGATGAGAAGGGTAACCACGTCTTCATCGAGATGAACCCCCGCGTGCAGGTGGAACACACCGTGACCGAGGAGGTCACTGGCGTGGACATCGTGAAGTCCCAGATGCAGATTGCGGCGGGCTTCTCCCTCGAGGAGTTGGGCCTCAAGCAGGAGGACATCCACATCACCGGCGCGGCGCTCCAGTGCCGCATCACCACCGAGGATCCCTCCAATGGCTTCCGCCCGGATACCGGCACGCTGACCCAGTACCGCTCGCCGGGCGGCGCAGGCGTGCGTCTCGACGGCGCAACGGCCGTCGGCGCTGAGGTCTCCCCGAACTTCGACTCCCTGCTGGTGAAGATGACCTGCCGTGGAGTCAACTTTGAGCAGGCCGTGGCACGTGCGCAGCGCGCGCTCAACGAGTTCACGGTGGCCGGCGTGGCCACCAACATCGGCTTCCTGCGCGCACTGCTGCGCGAGCCGGACTTCGTCAACACCCGCGTGGACACCAGCTTCATTCCGGAGCACCCGGACCTGCTCAAGGCCCCACCGGCCGTGGATGAGTCTGGCCGCATCATCGACTACATCGCTGATGTGACCGTCAACAAGCCGAACGGCGAGCGCCCGACCACCCTGCGCCCCTTCGACAAGCTGCCGGATCTGGACTTTAACTCTGAGCTGCCGCGCGGTTCCCGCGATGAACTGTTGGAGCTGGGCCCGAAAAAGTGGGCGGAGAAGATCCGCAAGCAGGACGCTCTTGCCGTCACTGATACCACCTTCCGTGACGCCCACCAGTCCCTGCTGGCCACCCGCGTGCGCGGTACCGCGTTGGTCACCGCCGCTGAAGCCGTCGCCCGCATGACCCCGGAGCTGTACTCGGTGGAGGCATGGGGCGGTGCGACCTACGACGTCGCCATGCGCTTCCTCAAGGAAGACCCGTGGGTGCGCCTGGATCTGCTGCGTGAGGCCATGCCGAACCAGAACATCCAGATGCTGCTGCGCGGCCGCAACACCGTGGGCTACTCGCCGTACTCCAACGATGTGTGCACCGGTTTCGTGCAGGAGGCCGCCAAGTCTGGTGTGGATGTCTTCCGCATCTTCGACGCGCTGAACGACGTCACCCAGATGCGCCCGGCTATCGACGCCGTCCTGGAGACCAACACCACCGTGGCTGAGGTCGCTATGGCCTACTCTGGCGACATGTGCTCCCCGGATGAGAAGCTCTACACGCTGGACTACTACCTCAAGCTGGCCGAGGAGATTGTCAACACCGGCGCTCACGTCCTGGCTATCAAGGACATGGCGGGCCTGCTGCGTCCGGAGTCCGCATCGAAGCTGGTTATGGCTCTGCGCAAGGAGTTCGACCTGCCGGTTCACGTGCACACGCACGACACCGCTGGCGGTCAGTTGGCCACCTACTACGCGGCAGCGCTTTCTGGTGCCGACATCGTCGACGGTGCTTCCGCGCCGCTGGCGGGCACTACCTCCCAGCCTTCGCTGTCCGCCATCATCGCGGCATTCTCGAACTCCTCTCGTGATACCGGCATCTCCCTCAAGGCCGTCTCCGACCTTGAGCCGTACTGGGAGGCCGTCCGCCAGCTCTACCAGCCCTTCGAGAAGGGTATTCCTGGACCGACCGGCCGCGTCTACCGCCACGAGATTCCAGGTGGCCAGCTGTCCAACCTTCGCGCGCAGGCTACCGCTCTGGGCTTGGAGGATCGCTTCGAGATCATCGAGGACACCTACGCTGCGGTGAATGAGATGCTCGGCCGCCCGACCAAGGTGACCCCGTCCTCCAAGGTGGTCGGTGACCTCGCCCTGCACCTTGTGGGCGCTGGCGTAGACCCGGTTGACTTTGAGGCGAACCCCACCAAGTACGACATCCCGGATTCCGTCATCGCCTTCCTGCGCGGTGAGCTCGGTACGCCTCCGGGTGGTTGGCCGCCGCTGCGCGATAAGGTCCTGGAGGGCCGCGCGCCTGGCGACGTCACCGTCAAGCCCGTGCCGGAGGATGAGAAGAAGCACCTGGCTTCGGATGATTCCACCGAGCGCCGCGCTTCCCTCAACCGCCTGCTCTTCCCGAAGCAGTTCGAGGAGTTCAACGAGTTCCGCCGCACCTACGGCAACACCGAGGCGCTGACGGACACGGTCTTCTTCTACGGTCTGGAAGAAGGTAAGGACTACATTGTTCACCACTTCCCGGAGGGCTCCAACGACCGCGCGGACCTCAAGCCCGTCACCTTGCGTCTTGACGCAATGGGTGAGCCGGACGAGAAGGGCATCCGCAACGTCGTGCTCAACGTCAACGGCCAGATCCGCCCGCTCAAGGTGCGCGACAACAACGTCGAGTCCACCGTCGCCACCGTGGAGAAGGCCGATCCGTCCAACGAGGGCCACGTGGCCGCACCGTTCGCCGGCGTGGTGAACCCGACCGCCAAGCCTGGCGACGAGGTCAAGGCCGGCGACCAGATCGCCGTCATCGAGGCCATGAAGATGGAAGCCTCTATTTCCGCCACCAAGGATGGCACCATCGAGCGCGTCGCCATTGGCGCCGCCACCAAGGTGGAGGGCGGCGACCTCATCGCCGTTATCAACTAAAAGTCGACTTAGGTCATGGATGGGTGAGCAGCGTCATTCTTGGCGCTGCTCCCCGGTGGTTTTCGGCGGTGGGGTGGGATTTTTCCGCACTGCATTGGCCTAAGTCAGGAGGGCGTCCCTCGTAAAAGGCATCTTTGGGTCCAAAAACACCATCTGCAATGCGTGCTGTCAAGGGGTGAATGCGCCACTTCGACCGGGAGGTAGTTGTGACGCGTTGGACTCCGAAGGATGTTAAGGATGCTGCTGTTGAGCGCGTGGTGGCAGGCGAGGCAGTTAGCCTGGTCGCGCGTGATGTGGGTGTAGGCCCCGAATCGGTTTACGGTTGGTTGAGGGTAAGAGGTGTCGAACCTCCAGGCAGGCGTGCGAGTCGTTTGCGTGATCCGTTTGTCCGTGAGGCTGTTGGGTTGGTGCGTGCAGGTATGTCGATCAGTCAAGCAGCACAGACTGTTGGAATATCGACTGGCTTGCTTCACAGCAGGTTAAAGAAAGCTGGTGTAATCGAAGTGCGGCCTAGACGCGCCCACTTGTCACCTGATGAACGTGCCCAGGCCGTGGAGCGAGTGCTTGCTGGTGAGAGCTGTCAGACAGTGGCTGATGCTATCGGTGTGCATCCTTCTACCGTGTATGGGTGGATAAGGAAGCAGCGGTATGCGAAGTTACGCCGGCAGCGACATCGTCGAACGCCTGATGAGGCGGTGGTGTCTTTGCCAGATACAGGCAAGAAGCTGGGTAAAGATTCTGTTATGCCAGCACCGATGAAAACTCAAGCCGTTGATGGATTTCCTAGCGGCGTATTCGACAAACACGCCTTAGTAGGGCGTGGTCGCAGGCTTACTGTTGAAGACCGTGTTGCTATTGAAGCGGGATGTCGTGTCGGTGATTCGGCACGAGCCATCGCGCAGAAAATAAATAGGCACCACAGTGTCGTCGCTCGTGAAATCACCCGTAATGGTTGGAAGATCGTCGATGAGGACGGCACAGAGCAGCTGCGGTATAACGCCCACAACGCTGCTGTTTCTACTGCTGGTCGGATGGTGCGGCCAAAACTACGCAAGCTCGATGAAAGCCCAACGCTTCGGGGTGTAGTAGTCGATTGCCTTGCCCGCAGGTGGTCACCTGGGCGCATTAGTGCATGGCTTGAGCATGCTTTCAGCGATGATGAAAGCATGCGTATTTCCCACGAAGCGATCTACAGTGCCTTATACATTCAAGGCAAAGGCAGCCTGCGAGCCGAGCTTGAAGAAGTCATGAAGACTAAAGACGTACTTATCCGCGGCGGCTCAACACGCAAGCGTCGTGCCCGAAACGCTGGCGTGTTAACCGGTCGCCCTTGGATCAAAGGTGCTGAGATCACCCACCGCAGCCCGGAAGCTGATGACAGGGCTATTCCCGGGCACTGGGAGGGCGACCTTGTTATTGGTAAAGGTGGCAAAAGCGCGCTGATTACCCTAGTAGAGCGCACCAGCCGTTACACCCTGCTTGGACACCTTCCCGATGAGCACAGTTCACACACCGTGGTCGCAACCCTGCAGGACATGGTCAAAGACCTCAACACCGAGCAGCTAAAGACCATCACATGGGACCAAGGCGCAGAAATGGCTGTCACAGCACAAGTCCAGATTAAAGACGGCTGCCAGGTGTTTTCTGTGAACCGCACTCACCGTGGCAGAGACCAACCAACGAGAACACCAACGGCGAGATCAGGCGCAGGTTCTACAAAAAGGGCACCGACTTTGCCACCGTCACACCCGAACATGTCGCGTGGGTGCAAAATGAGCTCAACGAAACACCCCGACAAATCCTCGGCGGCGCAACCCCACGTGAAATACTTAACGAACTATTCAAGCGTGGCGCATCCACCGCTTGATTCCGCCAAGCATAAAAGGCGTTTTTAGCCGTGAAAACGCCTTTTGGCTGATGCCTTTTATCAGACGCCTTTTGTCAGATGTTTCCAGCATGTCGATGGAGGCATGCAGACGTTGTGCGTTGCGAGGGGTGCGAAGAAGGTAATCCGTTTCGCGAAGATACGTGCAGCGTTCTACGGAAACGGTCGTTGTGACCCGACTTGGGTCATGGGTGGGTGAGCAACGTTGCTCTTGGCGCTGTCGTCGGCGCGCCACCGAAGGCGTCGAGTATAGTCGACACTTTTAGAAGAAACCGAGGAAGTGTCGAGTATAGTCGACACCTTTTGTCGGTTTGCGTACTAGAAGCGCTTGAGCATTACGTGGGCATCCGGGCGGCCCGGGATGTCGATGTCGACGAAGCCTTCGGATTCATACAGCTTGCGGGCGCCGGTATTCTCTGGCTCAATCCACAGCGATACGGCGGGAGCCTGCTGCGCCTCGGCGAGGTCGCAGGTGTTGCGCAGGAGGCGTCGTCCAGCGCCGAGGCCCCTGTAGCGGGACTCCACAGCAATGAAGAGCTCGGGGATTTCCTCCGGATCTAGGTCGGTGGCCCACTGGGACTCATCAAAAGGATCGGCCTCGGGGTTGCCGGTGTAGGCGGCACCCTTCGCTTCAGTGGTGTAGTAGCGCAGCCACGCACCACCGACGGGAACGCGGTGGCTGGAGACTGCGATGACGCCGCCGTCGACATGGGGCGACCATTCGTCGATGTATAGCCCCACGTCAGGTGTGTGGAAATCCCCGATATGGGCGTCCTCGTCACCGAGGACATCGGCGAGGAAAAGGAGACGGGAGAGGTAGGTACGGTCGTGTTCCTTGGCCAACCGTACACCGAACTCGGAATCGTTAACGCTCATGCCTTTCGAGGCTACTTGATCTCTGAATTTAGCTACTCACAGAGTGGCTCGAGGGGCGTTGGTGGATTCTCTATGGTCCAGAGAAGAGTACTCGTGGCGGTGGTGTGGCGTGTAATTCGCGGGTTCAGTAACTCCTCGACTTTCAAGATCGAGCGGAAGGCGTGAATGGCCTCCCCGCGACGTCGTGAGCTTATGAATGGCTCATTGTGGGCCGCACGGTTTCTGACACGATTGATTCGCGCTAGATGTTGTTCGACTTCCTTGCGGCGTGTGTGCGGCTCAAATGCCTTGTGCAGCGCAGGAATCCACAACAATTGCTCATGAGCTGCGTCTGTTAAGTGGCGCCAGAATCCAAAGGGGAGCTCGGTGACTAAAGCTCCTGGACTGACATGCTTCGTATGATTGCGTCGCATAGCTTCCGCTATTGATTGCCGGTTCTTATCGTTCGAATCTATTTGTACTCCGTCGCGCATTCGGTGGAGAGGTGCATTCACTGGTGACTTGGGATCTATAAGCGGACCTGACCCCTGTTTGGTAGACACCTGATATCCAGCCCGGTTGGGTTGGGAAGAAAGGTAATCTACCACCATGCC